>Ga0160429_1000080_pt1 | contig 121769 bp, 123 predicted proteins | sample SolpanmetagenomR_FD_108199 | JGI IMG/M metagenome (GOLD analysis project Ga0160429, IMG submission 108199) | Solar panel surface microbial communities from Lawrence Berkeley National Laboratory, California, USA - R | ecosystem: Engineered > Built environment > Solar panel > Unclassified ...
ATAATGTTGCGAGTTGAACAGCTGATCTAAAGTTCTTAGAGGTGAAGTTTAAAGTTCTTTAACGTTAATTTTCAGCCAATAGAATGAAGAATAAAATGGCTTCAACACTAAGGCCTAAACTCCAAAGGTCTAAGCTAATAGAATATAGAATAAAATAGCTTTAAGCAGCTTTAAGAGATAGAGTTTGGTATCTAACCTTAACCTGAAAGGTGGTGAGTATATGCCTACTAGGACCTCTAGTAGAAACAATTTATAGGTCGTTATATAACTCTTCTACTTTAAATAATAATACCTCTATAGTTACAAAATCCTTTAGATAGCACTATAGAGCTAAATTATAAAAATAACGGCCACATTATAGGCGGTTTTACTCTATTCCTAGTAAGTTTTATTAGTGTTTAGTATATAAGTAGCCTTATCGATAATAGGACTAGAATGCACTTAGTAATGTATTACTTTCTACCGTTTGTAATGTTGATAGAATCCCGTATATTATAATTTCCTTAGTATAATTAGAGTAATGAAATCGGCTATAGCTACCTAAAGATTGTTAACGCATCTATTAGAGTAGTCGATACTAGAGCTACTTTAAACCTAGCTGTTAAGTACTTACATGTTCTTAATATAGATAGAATATAGACGGACCTAGGAAGAGATACACTACTTAATTAAGCGTCCCTCGCGTCCTTATTATTCTTAGATAAGTATTAGCTAGCGATAAGTATTCGTCGTTCTTACGTGCGTTAATTAAGGGTAAGCTAATAATTTTATAAGGCGTTTACCTAATCTTTTACGTACTAGGTGATAACTTAATTAGGGAGTTGCTTAATTAGTACAAGTAATCTAATATATACGCTATATAAATTATGTAGCTAATATAAAATTTAACTAGGATAGGCTTAATAATAGTAACTAACCTAACAGGTTATACAGCAGTTAATTAGAGCACTTAATATACATATTCTAATCGACGAGCAGTTTAGCAAGCGAGCTATTTAGGAGAGTTCTACTACCTATTATAACAGCACGAAGAGTCGCTATACTGCTAGCACAACGGTAATCGGATTACTAGATGATGGGACTAAAGGAGGTAGGTTGAGGCTATGTCTAGGACGCCTTTAACGATGGATAGATTCAGAGGGAGGTGTTGAAATTACGCACAAGCCACATAAATACGACCTTATCTCAAATTCCCCTCCTATTGCCACCTCCTCCTTCAGGCACTATCACTGCCAAAGCTCTCTATACTAACCGCATTCTTCTCACCATGACCCATCCTCCCAACATCATACCCATTCTCCGTAAGATACACCCTAAACCTCGCATCCTCCGCATCAATCGTATCCTGGCCAATCTCCGGCAAGCAGAAGAACGCCAACAGCGCGCTAAGCAGACAGAGACTCGAGGCGACGTAGAATGGTAGCTGGTTGCCCTTGACCTTGTTGGAACCGGCGTCGGCCACGAGGATGGGGTATAGGTAGTTGCCAATGAAGGCGCCGACTTTGCCCATGGCGGCGGCGAAGGCGTAGTATTTGCCGCGGAACGCGGTGGCGCTGGTTTTGGAGGCGACGAGGCCGATGTTGTCGCCTGTGACCCAGATGTTAGTCACGCTTTGGTCACGTTTTGGCTATTTTACTAGGAGCTTGAGGCAAAGAATCAAAACTTACCAGGTCCAAGTTCACCAAGAGACAAGAAGACGCCGTATAGCACACAAAAGCCACCAATATTCTGAGGATGCGCCAGAATGGGGTATAATCCAGCCAGCAGGAAACCAACAAGAGCTTGCGCAGTGACACCGTATGCAAGTGCCCTTCGAGGTCCGATCCAATCTGAGACGTAGCTTCCAATGAATGCACCAGGGAGGTAGAACAGGTTGAGGACGGTGTTCCAGCCAAAGGTTTTCCATAAGGGTGCGTTTGCGCCGAGGACGAATTGGATATTTGGGGCAGAGTAGGTGCCGAAGGCGTATGCGGAGTAGTCGTAGATGAACCAAATTGTGGCGACGACGATCATACGGAACCAATACATACGACTGCAAGATAATGTCAGTCACAAAGTGTGGTTGGATAGACGGAAGGAGTATTAAAGACTTACATGATGAGCGTCCATGGAGTGCTGGTTTTGGCCATAGTGTTACGTCTGAGTCTGAGTCAGTGCGAGACTGCAATAGCGACGTTAGAGCAACATACTTGAAAGCTTCGGGCTCCTGCAGCTTGTATCGCATATAGAAGAGCGACAACGGCGGTATACATCCGATACCAAGCATAATCCTCCATGCCGCTCTGAGATAATTCTCACCGGTCGCCAGCACGACAACCATAGGAACAAAAGCAGAGACCACAAAACCAAAGTCAATGGCAAGGTTGGTGACCTAGAAAGATGGTCAGTAAGCAGCTTAGTGTTCAATAGAAGTATCCCCTTAATACCCAAATGAACCAGCGGTTCCTAGTGCCAGCTTTAAGCTCTCCAGTACTCTCTGCTGCACCAACGGAGCCAGCTGGATACTCACCACCGATACCGATACCAAGCAGGAAACGATATGCGGCCAGAGCTTGAAGCAGACCGTATGCACTATCATGTGCACCATAAGCACCAGCGGCCAATGCAGCGAAGACGAAGACGATGATTGTGGAGGCGAAGATGGACCATTTGCGGCTGAGATCACTTGTGTATCCGAAGAGAATGATACCGGCGACTGTGAAGTTGAGTTAGTCAGGGTTAAGCGTACTCGGTCGTTCGAGAGGAGAAGATGGAAAGGATTGGATGTAGCAGAATATCAAACGAAGAAATCGAACACGATCGACTACAGTGCATCGTCATTGCAAAGATTTGGCATAAAAGCGCGAGCGTCTGTCGTGACGTTCAGGCAGCACAAGACGTCTCCCGTATTTAGGAGTCCCTCTTCAACAGTACATAAATGCGCAAACACAAAGCCACGAGGCAATATTAATCCAAAGATGGAAGGGAATTGACATACCTTCGCCAGCAAATACAAGAGAGGTGATGTTACTCTGCGCACTACTAGTAGAGTACTCGTGCGCATACAGTCCTTTGAGAATGGTATTGACTGAGCCAATAACACCATTAAGGTAGCTGTTCATAAGTTAGCTCTTTTATGCTACACTCGACACACTTCTTTGTCTGTCATACCCATCAGAAAACAAACCACTTCCGCAAGCAATCACAGGAGAGGTTCGTTCCCAGAATGTCTTCGTGGTCTGCTCTACAGGAGGAAGGTCAACATCGGCAGGATTGCGGTCTTGTGGCTCGCCGTCGACCTGGGCGGTTGCAATAGGCTTGTTGGAGCGTATGGTATCCCTCATGATGACCACAGATCAAAGAAGAGAAGTGTCACGCGACCAAGAAATGAAGGGTGACAGAGTGACAGCAGCCAAGAGGATACATCAAGGCTTAAGTACGACCCTCGTAGCGTGACAGCTCTGGATTTTTAAGGTAAGCGGCAGAAGCCAGCTGTCCAACCAAAGAACAGCTACTATCTGTACCAAAGGCCAAATCCCCGAACGACGTCGATAAGGAAGAAAAAGTGCTGTCATAGTAGTCACGTGGTCAACATCTCCTAACCAATCAATTGATACATGTGCTTGGCAGGGTCGAAAGCTTAAGAAGGCTTAAGCGTTTAGGTTGAACTCCGATTGTTGTCCTTAGGTAATTTTTTGAAACCTCTCTTCTTGTCCACATCTCTGGCGTCAACACGTTCTCTCGCTCTTGAGTGCGATTGGCGCGAACAGGACCACCGACAGCTTCCAAAGATCTTACTCAACAGCGCAAATGTTTGCCTGCCTTAAAAGTAAATATGCTACGGGAGAAGAAAGAGATGGAACAACTGTGCATACCCATATCAGAAGAACGATGTCAGTAACACGATGATAATAGCCATGGTGCTAACAAGGCCCATCTGGACATCTCTCGCGCAGCCTGAATTCTTCTTTGGACTCGATGTTGTCGATGCAGGCGCACTGTGAGAGATCTCGAGGAAAGGACCGCAGTTTCCGCTTTGACAGCCAGTGCCACAGAAATCCGTCGAGTTACCTATGAAGAGGAACGCGTTAGCAGTGTATTCGGTATGAGGGGTATGGATATTTAGGCATACCACAAAAGCCATAAGGACTGCAGCAGCTGCCAGCTGCCCACGAGCCGCAAATGGTGTTGTTGTTCTGCATGCCGCAGTGGCCGGTGGTGGTTTGAGCTGGCGTAGGAATGCTATTCGCGTTAGTCAGCGAACCGTTCGTGAGTGGTTGGTTAAATCCAGTGAGAACTCACGCAGCAGTACCGTCATCGAGGTCAATTGACCACATCATGGTTCCACCCATGCATTGTCCATTTGCGAACTGCTTTTTGAGAGAAAACGTGTACTCATTGTCGTAAAAAATCAGTAGATTCAGATAATTGAGCTGCATCATCTGGATACTGGGAAGATAAGTCGGCGTGTTATTTGTCTGGGTAATGATATCGTTGATTTCTGTCAAGGACATGACACCAGGTTCTGCCAAACAGCTGCCAGGAGTAGACCTTCCAGTGGCATTGCAGCCAAGATAGTTGCATGTGTTATTGAGAAGAGTGTAACCACGACCGTATGCGGCGAGACCCATATTGACCTTGCTCATGTCGATTCCAGAAGATACAAGATTAGCGGCAGTGGCGTTGATGGTGCGAATGTCAGTGTGACCTTCAACGTATGGTGTGGTAGAGCTGTAAGAGTAAAGATCGTACGCCATCAGTCCGAAATAGTTGACGCTGTTCTGCAGAGCTTTCAAGTCGTACTTTACGAGATAGCTAGCATCTGTTGGCAGAGTCAGACTAATACCGTAGTTCGTGCCGAACGCAGTCCTCATCTCCTGGACGAGAGACACGAGATTCTGCGTATCATTATTGTTCCCTCCGTTGACTGGTTGTCCAGGAAACTCCCAGTCGAGATCAACACCTTGGAACTTGTATTGCTGCATAAACGATTGCAGCGATGTGATGAAAGTTGTACGACTCATTACACTGGCAGTCATGTTGCTCCAAGCATATTCTGTAGGACTTCCAGCAACACTGAAAGAGTAGCCACCAACACTGATCCACGTCTGGAGAGTTGAGCTTTGCAATGCTGAGAAGGTGCCGTAAGTGTCAAGAATTGTGCCGTTTGCAGACACGACTGTGAAGTTTGTAGGGTCGAATTGAAGGAATGAGACGAAGAGATGTGTCAAGCCGGATGTGTCGATTTGACTTAGGGAGACAGTATCACAACTGCGTTGGTCCTGATTGAGCTGGTAGTAGCCTATTGTGCGACCTGATGCGCTATCTGGGCCACATGTTGCTACACGTGTGGTAAGTCGGTTGTCTGTGTCATGTCCATGGAAGTCTTCAAGATGTATTTAGTGTCAATGTAAGTACGCATTACAAAGATGATGGAGTGTTACCGTGAGCAAAAGCACTACTAAGAGCAACATTGAGCGCCAAAGTGAAAACAGATAGAAGTTTCATGATCATTGTGAGATTCGAAACACCAAGAATAAGCACACAAAAGCAAGGAAGCTAGACAAGAGGATTACAGGGCTGTTCAAGTAGTGTGAAGAAGGCGGAATAAAATGTATTTCTGTCTTAGGATGATGTGGTGAGGGCAAGGCTAGAGGTGGAAAGCGTGTGGAGTAAGTCAATCCACTTGCTAGTTCTAGCTGTTTCGCCTCGCACTGAAACGGTGGAGGGGGCCGTGCCTGCCTGCTCAAGAACAACAACAGCACGAGCAGGATGTCTCATAGCACGAGCAGAAGGACGGGAAAACATAGAGTGAGCTAGATGGAGTCTCAGAAACGTTACTTTGGGAATTTCACCTCAGAATGCGATCTAAGACACGTATACGCTTACAAGGCTATCCGCTCTAGGTTTGTTGTTGTCTCATGTTAATTTGCGATGGTGGCAACAAGATTGTGATAGACCGGAAGTGATCCGGTTTCAGCACGTGACCATGAGGCCTTTTTGGTGCCTTTGGTCTCGATGACTTCGCAACAAACTGCTTGCAGGTGAGAGCATATCTCAGATCAGCTTATTGCTATAAAACCCGGTGAGACACTCTTACACTTGTGCGTCGAGCGAAATTGCTCAACTCAACAAGCCCACCAATCTCCCAGGTTCCTTGACCAGCACACCAGCCTTCCATACATGCGTAACATTGCTTGCCTCGGCCAGCAGCTTGATATCATCCAAGGGATCCGCAGAGAGAGCAATGAAATCAGCATCGAACCCTTCCCTGAGTTGTCCCGACTTTGGTGCACGATATTTGCCTAGCACTTCTGGGGCATTGGCTGTACCTGCCTCGATGGCTTGAAGTGGTGTCATGCCTGCTTCGGTTGCCCAGTAGAATTCCTGTTGCGGTTTGTGAACTCTTTGCGTCTGTGCCAAAGGAAGGAGGACGAGCATAGGGGCAAATGGAAGATCGACTTACCTGTCCGTTCATGCCGTGATTAAAGTGCACCGTGTTTGAAGCAATACCCATGTCAGTTCCCAAGGCACACTAGCTATGTTAGTCCTCGCTATTCTTCCCTGCTACCATCACAGAAGACCTACCTTGACACCCTTCTTGATCGCAAGAGCATACGCCTTCTTCTGCTGCACACTCGTATCCAGCATCTTCTGTCTCGTTTCAGGAGGAATTTCTTCCAGGTGATTGACACCATACTCCACAATCGAGCGTGTCGCGACCAACATCGCGCCTTTCTCAAGCATCAGATCGCACGCTTCTTCATCTAGATAAGAGCCGTGTTCAATGGTATGGACGCCAGACTTTAGCGCAGTCATGATGCCCGCCTTTCCATGAGCATGTGTGCATACTTCAAGCCCAGCACGATTGGCTTCTTCAACCATGGCGGTGATTTCGCTGTTGGAGAATTGTTGGTGTTGTGGGTTGTCGAGCAATGATAGGACACCGCCTGTGATATGAATCTTGATTGCTGCAGCGCCGCGACGGATGTTCTCGCGGACAGCTTTGATGCACTTTGATGAAAGATGTTAGTAAAGTTGTATTGACGACGTAGGTTGAGCTTGCCTCGTCCACACCGTCCACTACTTTTGTGGCTGGTGAGATGGACTTGCAATAGTCCTGCACCGCAGCAAGAGGAAGGTTGTGCAAATCACCATGTCCGGCTGGGAAGAGAATAAGTACGATGAAATTTATCAGGATGGGCTATTGCCATGTTACGAACCAGTTTGACTGAGTGCCGCACCCTGCAACCTACAGTATTAGCAGTTATACTATGCGATCAAGAGACGTTTACTCACACATCCGTAAACCTGGGCAGCACGATGTGTTAGATGATTAGGATCTTCAAAGACGGTTTACACTCAAGATCTACCTTTGGTCCGACAAGCCAGCCTACGCAGCACAGATTTGTTAGTACTTTCCTCGTGAGAAGACGGCCGAACGACTTGCCTTCATCGATGCCTTTTCCTACATCAATACCAATACCTAACGAGCAGGTCAGCTACAATTGAGACAAACGTAAAGAATACTTAGAAGACGTACCGCCGCACTCTCGCACGCTAGTAAAGCCAGCATTCAGCGTAGCCAACAGAGCTCTTACTTCTCTCGCACCTGCCAGTGCCGGGCTAAGTCCCAGAATCTGAGAGAAATCAAAGGTGTTGGCGCCCATATAGTGCGTGTGACAATCCCACATTCCTAGCGATACAATCAGCACTATAACCGCCAACGCAAGCTTGCAGACACCATTTCAAGTTGACGAAATAATATTGTAGCCAAGAATTTTTGCTTACCAGGCATTAAAACAGGCACGCTAGTATGGTGCAAATGCGCATACTTTGCGGGTACGTCTTTTTGTGCTCCAACGAAGAGGATAGTTTTATCTTCGTATACAAGAGCGGCATGTTTCACGGGGTCACCACGGCCAGGAATCAGCAGGTCAGCAAAGACGACTCCGATCTTGGAGATGGGGGCTTCTTTGTGTTGGAAGGGGTAATTCTTCGTCATTTTGTAGTGAGATAGTGCACAGTTTGGTTGTGTACCAGCAGATGTTGTAGACGGAAAGACAGGACAAATCAAGAGAAATGGATCGTTGAACAGAAGATGGACCAAGACGAGGCTTGAAGGATGCTGACAAGGTAGAAGATACGGATGTCAATGACCTTCCTCTTTGAGACATCGGGCCTGGCAGACAAGAGTGGAGCACGGTGGCGATACATGTACAGAGAAAGTGATGAACAAAGTAGGTCATGTTATCAAAGTGGAAGTTCTTGCTAGAAAAGCTCTACTTCCTCCTAGAAGGTCACTCAACGTCGTGGTGAAGGTCTTGCGTTATGATATCCCAACGAAGAGATTCTGGATATTCATCGCCTGAGTGCTGCACCCAACCACTTCCCCACCCTCTTCAGCTGCATTTCCTCTTCCTCAACGACTTCATACTGCACCTTCGCTTTCACTCTCGCCTGCACCTCCTTAGCCTGCGCCTGCAATTCTAGCTCCTCGCCGTCACCATCATTAGCATCTGATCTATAGTTATCATCATCAGCCTCAGCTTCGTCGCCAGCTTTCTCGTCCATCAAGCCCTTTAGTATGAGTCGATCAAGCAGACGATCCCCACTATTGATAAGACCTTTGATTCCTCGCAAATCCAATTTCGCCCTTCCTTTTGTAGTACCAATGTGAGTATCAGGAGCGTTACTTGCATGTATAAGGTCTGTTAGGCTTTCTTGGTTGCTTTCGTATAGCATACAGTATTTCACCCAGGATCTTCTTAGTAGTCTTGTCATCTCTTCGTTTTGCTGGAGAAGTGGGTTTGGAGAAGACGGCGGGGTTTGCCTTTTGGTTGTCTTACGCGTCGATGTGGTTGCTGATGCCGCGGGTAATGATGCTGTTGATGGGGACACATCTGCCGCGGGACCAACAGTGAGCAAGAAATCCGGCATGCGCATTGTCTGAGGCAGAGATGAAGGGGGCCATCGTAATGGGACTTTACGTCGTTGTGTCGTGTCAATCTCTACTGTAGATATAGCTGTTGCTGTTGTTGGCGACTGGGCATCATACGCGTTCGAGGTGGTATGTGACAAACTTTCTTTATCATCAATGCCTACAGGCTGGGAGTTTGAAGATGAGGCTAAAGGATAACAAGATATCATCGGCTGCAAAGCACGCGCCGTTTCATCCTCCAGTCGTGCCAACAGCTCAAACTCATTGCTTCTGTTCTTCGACGTTGAATACTTGTTGTGGTTGTCCTCCTTGATATGCACAGCTGGTGGGTGAGCGGCAGATGGCGTACGGAGGAAATGTATTGGACTTGCGAAAGGATCGAAGTAAGTAGATGGATGACTTTGAGCACGAAACATGTCGTCGCGAAGATTTTGCAGCAGGTCGGTTGAAGATATAGCTGCTGAACTTGGATTAGGTGGAGGGAACACCCAATCGACTATTGCATCACGAGTCACAACTGCCTTGACAAATGTTTTGCCTCTGTCTAAGGGCGTGATTCGAGCCTTATTAGTTGCCCAGCTGTAGTCTGAGCTTCCACTTGCCGCTGTTCCAGTAGCACCGGCATCGCATTCCGTCAAGCCCAGCATCATAGCCAGCGATCCACCTACCAGCTCACCATATACGCCTATACCCATAGATGAGGCATCTTTGTCTGTTGTGCTACTCGCTCCTGCTAAACCGCCATCTTCGGCACTACTTCCAGCTCGCAGATCGTTGACATTTTCAACAACCCAATCCCAGCCTGCGAGTACGTCATGTATGGGTTGCGGATAAGTCAAGGCTCGGTAGTTGATCTGAACCACCACTGCACCAGCAGTGAGTGCGAGTGTCATTGGTGCGTGATATTGCTCGTTTCTTTCTATCGACCGTATGTATTGATCGTCATCTTCGACCTCATTCTGTGTAGATTGTGCCACAACATCCGCATCCTCAAATCTGAGCTCTTGATATCGTTTCTCACCAAGTCTGAAGCTCGACTTGACCGATCGAGGACCTAGCGGTTGCGGTTCTGGTGGGAGGTAGACTATGACTGGCATTGGCGTAGTAAGCAGATGCTCACTTTCTACATTCTTCTTATTTGCCCATGATGGTGGCGGCTTGAAGATGCTAGGATAAGGGGACGGTTAGTTGGCACTCGTAGGGATAATGAGGCATGGAAAGAATGAATAGGAGGACATACTCGAGCAATACCTCGCCGTTGTTTACCTTGACCTGAACGGCGTCTTGATTGAAAAGAGGAGGTCCTGCCTCGTCCTTGACAGCTCGTCTACTCAATTCATGAGATTCTGCTTTAGCCTCGCGCCATCTCGACGATCTGGTTGCGAGTACTCTGCTCAGCGAGAAGCTACGTAGGTGATATTGTGGTGGAAAACATGACGGACCAGCCGCAACGAGGGTCAGGCGTGACCGCGAGTGAAGCACCGCAGAAGGGAATAGCGCGACATGAGCGCCACGGTTACGGCTACAGAATATTGTGCGAGAGCGAAGGTTCGTGACGAGCATTCCTCATTTTGATAGGATAGTGAGTGGTCGTTGTCGTGCAATCTAAAACAGTTCTGAAACACAAAACATCTCGATGATTATATAATACACTATAAGGAGATGCTCTATGCTTTCTTGACATTACTGATTGCCTAGAAGAACTCCGGCCAGAGATTATATCGCGATATGGGGGGACCCTTCCACATCTCACCGTAAGCGTTCGTCCTTCCTCCACCCCGATCGAAAAAACCGTCGTGTGCAGCTTGCATGACATTTAGCCAGGAGTTTGGTTCTGAGGAATGGGTTAGCCAAGACCTGCTGAAACAAGTAGGAGCAGACTCACCAGGGTGACTTGACCACTGGTTGTGTATATGATACGTATATGCTCCGTGATAGAAGTTTTCGAGGGTACGATTAGTCGGTGGATACCTGTCGGATGACATTTCGTAATTCGACACGATGCTGAGGTTGAGCAGATGTCGTATCTCTGATGGACTAAGGACAAAGGAATCTTTATAGCCTATAGGCTGGTTGGATACACGAAGGTGTGAGATTTTCGATTCGTGCGGGGAAAGCGGTTGGGTTGTGTTGTTTGATGTGTCAATGTTTGTACTCGAGTCGTTTGCGTCAATAATCTCTTTTTTGAGTAGGGAGTTATGCGTGTCGTTGCTGCGATAGTGCTCGACATTCGCTATTGCTTTCAGATCTTCGTTGGATATTGTTGTCACATTGATTTCCAGTTCATGTAACTGCGCGCCCTCATATCCTTGCCACTCTCCTTTGTTGCCATTGGCTTTACCATCAAAGGCTCGAGAATAGTCCCCAGCATGATCAGGCACAATGGGTTTACCATCATATGGACCTGCATAATTAGTCCACAGAGGATCGAAGAGTCCATGCTCCATCGTCATCAATTCTCTGTTCCTCCCATCTTTCTTTGCCATGATGCCCAGCACCAGTGGATGGAAATTGACGCCCATACTCACGGCACCTCGTAGAAAGTATGTTGAAAGTGACGAGTTGGCTGTCATTGAAAGTACAGCAGTGTTGTATCCACCATCGACGTTCATTGCCCATCTTTCTGCAAAAGAGTGGTTCGTGGGAAGTATAAGAGGTCGCATATCACGAAGCATGAGTATATCCATGTCAAAGTAAATGCCGCCATGTAGATGTAGTACAACAAAGCGAACGGCGTCCGAAACTGCAACAGGCAAAAAAGTCATTTGCCTGGAGGAAAGCGTTATCCATCGCTGCTTGTGAGCGTCCTGGACAATGTTCGGACTGATTATAGTATCCTTGCCCAGTGCTTCATTCGCTACAAGCGTTTTCATGGCACTTTCATCAGGGTTGTCCTCGCTCAGGTACGGTATTGGAATCCGTCGAGGAAAATGCCATGCTCTGACCAGAATGTCGCCGCGTTCGACAAGAGGTAGGAATCGTGCGAAGAGAGGATCATTATTAAGCATGTCGTGAACTGCATTTGGGAATGGGTCGGAATCAAGCCACAGATTTAGTTGAGAGCATGGCAGATTTTGTGTGTAGAGGTATGCTTTGAGAAACAATTCAACACGCCATGACGCTGGTCCTCGCCAATAGACGTGGTAAGGTATAATCGGACCAGGACAAGTACCTCGCCAGGTTTTTGTTGCTTGTTCCGCCTCGTCCAATGGGATATATTTACTTTTCGTGTTGCCATGGCCATCTGCATTCAGATATTCTGATTGGCGTGGATCCTGCTGGCTAGCTCTTTTGCTCAGGACAGGTAGAAACGTGTACTCGTTCTGTTGATGAGCCAGATAATCAATACATCTTGATGTGTTTTTAATATGTTCCAGTTGTTTGTAGCTACCACGACACACGTTCAAAATCTGCACAGCGTCCACTTCAGTGTCGACATGAGGTCGAGGGCCAAGATAGTCATCCTTGGATACCACAAGATGAGGTCTGTTCAACACATTTGCATCTGGGTTGATCAGGACGATCTGCTCCAGTGCTGGAAACTTCACTTTGTAGAGCCCAAGTTTGGTTCTGCCCACTATGGTTGGTAGTGGTGGTCCTTCTCCGACCGTGGCAACTGGTGCTGGCGCGTTATGCTCAGGTTCGTAAGCAGGTGCCTTGTCTGGATATTCTCCTTCTATAGGGTCTTCAAGCCCCGCAAATCGCGGTGTGTCTCCACTACTTCCATTCCAAGTGAACACAAAACCGATAATAAGGAGAATCAAGATTGATAGTGAGATGACCTGTAGCAGTTTCGTTCGAGCTCCGAGATCACGCGGCATTATGGCGTTCGTGTATTCCTTCCCATTCCGATGTTGACATGGAAGCTTTACAGTACCTGGTCGTCTCCGATCAGATTTATGGCCTTGTGACGGTAGCTTTGTTGTAGGAGCTGCTCTGTCACTCTCGAGCACAGGCAAGGCTGTGTCATAAGCTATGTTCACAAAGTCACAGTGGCACACGCGAGGCGGGAACACAAGTCGCGATTGGCGAAATCGAGGTGTTTATTCCAAAGTGGGTAATCAGTATTGGAGAGTTTAGTAAGACGGCGGAGGACGCAAACGCTGAGGCAAAGTCAAAAGTTTACAGGCACAAGGTCGTGATTGAGATAGCCGTTGAGACTTGGCGAAACTGCAAGCCCCTTATCCTTATGCTCTCCCTTCTTGTATGAGACATCATCCTCGTGCTACTAAACGTCAAATCAAGGCTATCATGCACATACTTGTCATCAGATCAAACCCAATGTCACCATGAACCGCAGCTTCCCACCTACCAGACCACCGCCATTCTGCTTTGACGAATTGGCTCCCAGTGTGGCGTCATCGTCGTCAGCTTGACCGCCACCAAACCTGCCTTTCGCTTCTTCATCGCCTACTCTTCCTTCCTCTAGTCCTGGTAACCATGTAGTATCCTCTGCGATATCTACTTCGTCCACCATCCAATCATTTTCTTCCGCAAAGAATGAGCTGGATCTCCAGCCCCAACTCTGACTGAAGCTGAATTCATCGGGCTGGCTTTCATACACACTAAGCATTCTTCCGTCTCGAGAAGGACTGTAGATCTTGAAGTAGGCTTTGACGACTGGACGAGTGTCAATGTATGTGGTCAGGGCAGGTCTTCCTTGTGCTAGACTTGTCGGAAGCACGGTGTCGAAGGTAGAGTCATCATCTGATGCAGAATAGTCGACATCGTTCGTGCTATCTTTATCACCGGATGTTCCGCCTGGAGTTGTAAGTGGCAAAGGATGTTCTTGTGTTGGACTTGCCCCGGTAATATTCGTGCTTGTCAGTAGGCTCGAAAGACCAGTGTCATCCATCATTGGTGAGGGCAATCTCGGATCTTGTATCGGCGGCATAGTATCCTGCGCATGGGTGATGCTACTGTCACGTAGAGTTTCTCTAGTACGTCTAGCATTTGTTCTGCGTGCTTCAAGACGCTGCAATTGACGTTCAAGGTCTCCAATACGGTCGTCGACAGAGGGTAAGGACGCATTCCACGGATTGTCGCTTACGGGTGTCTGCTTTGCTCGATGTAAATAGACACCAAGTTGAGAAGAACGAGAACCTGTATTCTTGTTTCTTTGCAGATATATATTCCAGGCTGAACCAGCATAGAAGACAGTTTGCGAATAGACACGCTTGTTAGGCTTGAACTGTCTTGGGTTTGAAAATTCTGCAGAAAATCGAAATGGTGGATATGTGGTGTAACTTGTTGATCGGGGTTCTGCGTTGGCGGAGACAGGACGATTATTGTCTTTCATATTACCACGTCCATGGTCTGATATTGTTGTAGAGAGCGTGACGACAGGTTCAGCACCACCTGTAACGATGTTACAATCCACACTTGGTATCCAGTAGCGTTTAAATCCCTCATTTGTAGTACCCAACAACTGATCTGATGGGTTCGTGGGTGACTGGGGCCGGGAATGTCCTGTGTCTTCTAGAGGAACTTCCAGCGTAGACCCTGCTACCGTGGACGACGCTGCCAAAGGAATCGAACTGCGTATCGAAGGGCTTTGGCTCAATTGTTGCACAACTTGCGTGAAACCGAGCTCTTCTTCTGCATCTTGTGCATTTAGTATCCTTTGTCGTAACTCTAGTCCCCTCCACAAAGCATCGTTCGTGATGTGGTCAGATATGAGCTGCACGCCAAAGATATCGCGAGCTGTTTTGACCTGTTGAAGCTGCTCAAAGTCGAAGTGTAAATAGTGTATGCTATTCTGTAGCAGGTCGAATAGAGGCTGAAGCTCAGCTTGGTTGTAGATAGTTTTCCAGACACCTAGGTCGTTCGCAGATGTCGGCCGAATAGGCGTTTTACCTCGCTGCACTTCACTCTCTTCAAAATCTTCTCGTCTCTTGAATGGTGCTTGATATGTTTCAAGATTGATGTCCTGCTTCATGCCAAGATCTCGCGCTATCAACTTTAGCCTGCGATTCAATAGACGTCTCGCTAAGTTCCACCGCTGCCATTCTGTTTGAACGTAAAAACTATCACCTCCTACAATATCGCGAATTACGTCTGTGGAGATATCGTCCCAATTCTTCAATGACATCTCATATCCATCTCTACTAAGCATGGCTTTTGCAGCGTGGAGAACGCGATCGCCTGCTCTGCCATAGTAGTTGACAGCGACCATGTTAATCATGGCTGGTAACGTTGTGCCAGCCATCTGCTTCAGAAGCTGCTCGACACTGGCTGTCATGAGCTCAGTCATCTCTAGCCAACATGCTGTGGCAAACAAACTGAAAGCTTGGGTAGCTTCCGCTGCATAATCCGGATGTCCATATAAGCGTCGGAGAGCCAGTTCGAAAGCTGACTTTGTAATGTTCGAGTCAATTTCCTCGGGATGTAGCGTCACCTCTCGAGCTGTTGCTTCAAGCCATGGCGGCGATAGTGCGGAGGCAAAGAATGGTGCCTGATCCAGGACGATACGGTGGAGTGGATATGACGTGCCAAATACCACTACATCGATGTCTGAATATTTTCCTTCTAGCAACCCTCTTTGATATAGATGTGATGGCAATGGTTCACCTTCCTGTCTCACCACACGCGTAAAGGTCGGATTTCTCGAGTTGATCTTTGCCCTCGATAGTGACCTGGAAGGGCCAGGCGAAAGTCGGTCACTTCTGCTACCAAAGAGCCTGGTGAGTCTGGTTGGAGTTCCTGTAAGAGTCCTTTCAGGAATAGGTCGACGTCTGGAGGTGGAAGAATTAGGATCATCGCCATCCTTCTCAGCTCTAACTATTGACGGACGCGAAAGTTCAAGCTCATTTCGTGGTATCATTCGTTGTCGTGTCGAAGACGACGTGATGAATGCTGCAGATGAAGCTGTGGCATTTGTGCCGATCGTATCATAATGCAAGTCTGGCGACGATTGACTCAAAGTAGATGTTACAAGCTCTGACGTCCTCCTTCTCGTCGCATGTCGCGGTGACGCTAAGCCAGGTATCACGTTATTCTGGTCCATTATCAAGCAATAATATTCAGGCACCGGATTCGCAGCCGCAGCAGAAATTGTTACTTGATTGGTTATGATGTGATGCGCGCGTGCTCAACTCTTACATGTACACGTGCAACAATTCTGAAACGCTGCGGACATGAGCCGCAAGATAGAACTAATGATGTCGTGTCTAAGTCACTCCCACATACGAACAGACATGCAGCTTAAGGTCGATAGTGTAAGGATTACACACAGGATGAGGACATGAAGAAGCAGACAGAATCATCAGACAGATGCTATCTTTGTTGGGACATTGGCTGGCAGCAGGGTATTTGCTTTCATCTCCCTTTGAAATCCGAAACACCGCCAAGACATTGTAGAAAAGTATAATTGCAGCACGAAAGAGTTGAGAAGCTTCATTAGGCTACTGGGAAATTACAATAGTGAGCGCCGACTGCTCAAGTCCATGTGTCCGTCATGACAATCCTCTCCCTGCTGCTAGCGTGACAGAAATCCGAAAACGCCTGGACCGTATGCACAATTGGCTTCATGACATTCATCTTATTTTACTGACACGCCATCAAGTCGGTTACCATCCCCTTGATCACTTTAGGACTGTAAAAAGCCCATGAGACGTATCGCATGCCCGAATTCTTTGTTGTTGTACAGTATCATCTCACATCTTGTCAAGCGTCCTCTACACTGCCAGCTCTCCCATCGGTTTGGTTGGTATGACTCCCTGTTGCGGCGGTAGTGGTGGAGCGTCCAGCCTAGTGTTGTCTGCCATCATTCTTTGAATTCCAATACCCACACCCTCGATAACAGCCAGCAATACCGCACAACCAATAGCCGAGTTTCTAGCAGCCTTGAACCCACCACGAACAGCGAGTGAACCACCAGTAAAGAAGCCAGCGATAATAGCGTTATATCTGTTTGACTAGATTAGCAAGTCTGCAACCGATCTTGTCTTCTGAGGACTTGAAACATACGGATCTTCCTTCTTCCTAATACCCTTTACTGCGCAATCATATGTAGAAAACATGCCTCCCCATACACCAAAGTTTCCTCCTAATACTGGTGCTCTTGCTTTGATTGCTGTGAGTGCGCCGATTCGTCGTTCACCGTAGGGAGAGTTTCTGAAGCCCTTTATACCGTGCCATAGAGCACCTCCAATACCACCCATACAGAAGGCGCCACCGAAATCATTGAGTGCCACCCAAGGGCAAGGATCTCGCGTATGATCCATGGTGTATTATGTTGTGATAAGGCGGAGAAATGGAACTTTTGAAAGGTGTGTTGAATGGTGGCGCGGACAGGCCAATCCTTGCTTATTGGTGAAGCGATGGGCTGGTTTGTGGGTATTAGATTGGGAGCAGGAGGCTAAGATGGCGATAAATATGTATGCAGAGAATGGATGAGCTTTGTAAGTAACGAATAACGGAATAGATGACATGGCGGCGAGGTTCTTGGGAAAAAGTTATGGGAGGAGGCCCAAGCTTAGGGTTAACCATACAAGATCTACCAGAAGGTCGCAGACAATCGACGACAACATCAAGACTAACAGTTCATCAAGGGGAAGCTATCACACAGAGGCAGCATGTGCTTGTAAGAGGAGGAGTCTAGGAATACTACACGACCAAAAAGGAAGACAATGGCGTCCAACTCGTCATCATCAATCATGCCGCTGCTGCGAGCAGTCGCCCCTCGACTATCCCGTCACATTTTCCCTGGTCGCCAATGCTCCGTGAAGCCGGCGCAAGTCCACACCTTCGCACCTACTCGGGTACCTGCACGATCCCTCCGTCAGACACCTTTCCTCAAAGCTTTCCGTTCTCAAAGCACAGTCACATCACCTCAGACCACATCGCCATTAGCGAATTTGGGGAGGAACATCACAGGAAGCAAGAAGGCATCGTTCGCTAGCAGTTTCCCAGAGACGTCTAGCAAGACAGTGGCATATTGGTTGTTCGGAAGTGCTGCCAGTGTCTTTGGTATTGTCATCTTTGGTGGATTGACACGTCTGACTGAGTCCGGGTATGAATATAAAACTGCCAATTTGTAACGCTTGAGCTTATACTGATACTCAATCCTCCAGACTGAGCATTACGGAATGGCGACCAGTGACAGGCAGCATGCCACCCATGTCAGCAGCTGACTGGGATTCTGAATTCTCTAAATACAGAGCTTCACCTGAATTCAAGCAGCTCAACTCCAACATGGATGTTCACGAGTTCAAAAAGATATACTGGATGGAATGGACTCATCGTCTTTGGGGTCGTGTCATTGGACTTACCACGTTGGTGCCTACCATTTACTTTATCGCCCGCCGACAAGTATCCTTCCCAATGGCGCGCAATCTGCTTCTCATCAATCTCGGCATCGTTTCTCAAGGTGTCGTAGGCTGGTGGATGGTCAAATCAGGCTTAAAGGACGACTTGTTCGCCAAAGGAGCACACCCTCGTGTGTCGCAATACCGGCTTGCCACTCACCTCGCCCTTGCATTCAGCGTATACAGCGCAATGCTTTGGAACGGTCTGCAGATTCTTCGCGAACGCCACCTCGTCCTCAACAGTCAGCCCAGCCGTGCAAAAGCCTTTCTCGAGCGCCTATCCTCTCCAGCACTTCGACCTTTACGGATTGCCACAGCGGCACTTACCATCCTCGTCAGCATCACAGTTGTCTCTGGCGCTCTCGTCGCTGGTCTCGATGCCGGTCTTATTTACAATGAATTCCCATGGATGGGCAATGGACTGACACCACCGAAATCCGAACTCTTCTCAGCATTTTACAGTCGCCAACCACCCCCACACAATGATCTCTGGTGGCGCAATCTGCTCGAGAATCCATCACTCGTTCAACTCGACCACCGCATCCTAGCCACCACAACTTTCATAGCCGTCAACGCACTGTTCGCCTACGCGCGATTCTCACCACGCATCAGCATGAATATCACAAAGGGGACCAAGATGGCGCTTACGGGAGTTTTGGGAGTTGCGTATTTGCAGGTGACGCTGGGTCTGACGACGTTGTTGTATCTGGTACCGACCAGTATTGCGGCTGCGCATCAAGCGGGTGCGTTGGTGTTGTTGTCGAGTATGGTTGTGTTGGGGAGTACGGTGTGGAAGACACCGAGGTTGACGAGGTTGGTTAGAGCGGAGTGGGTTAGCATGAGAGGGAGGCAGGGGCAGGTGCATAGGCAGATGAGGGTTAGTAAGACGATGACATAGTAGTGATGGGTGTTGTTTCCAGTGGCAAGGAACTAGCAGTTGGAGGAAGCATTAGCATCAAGACTTGCACCACCAAAGTTTAAGATTTTCGTGGTGCTTGCGGCTTGACTCGGATAGTGAAGCATTACTCTTCTTCGGTGCCTTACTGGTCGACAGCCTACAACAATGCAATCGACCAGCCCACTTCCTGCTTGCTCGTAACGGCTATCATGATGATGTGCAGTCGAGCCACTGCCAAGCTACTGGATGACGACCTTCCTTCTCCCACATCACGCCGACACTTATATTATAAAAGCCTTTCTCTCATACCTGCAGCATACTCGACCGTGATATCAGTGACCCTCATCAGTGCATCATGTCCTTCAACAAACTCCCTTCGAAGGCCAGCCTCCCAGCCGAGCCCTTCAAGATCAACATCAGCGACGACAAGATCTCCAAAATGAAACAGCTCATCGAGCTCAGTCCCATCGCCGACCTGACCTACGAAAGCAAGCTGAAAGATCGCAGCCTCGGCTTGAACAGGGACTGGCTTGTCAATGCAGTCGACAGCTGGCAAAACCATTATGACTGGTATGTCAATACTATGCTGCCTCCTTTTAACTTCACAATGCCTCCTGATACTCACAAAGAAACCAGGAAGAAATCTGAGACTCATATGAACTCATTCCCGCACTTCAAAGCACCCATCAACACAACCAAAGGCACTTTAAAAATCCACTTCGCGGCACTCTTCTCCTCAAAAGACGATGCCATTCCCATCATCTTGATCCATGGCTGGCCTGGCAGCTTCATTGAGTTTCTGCCCATGCTCGATTTATATCGCAAGCAGTACACTCCCCAGACATTGCCTTATCATCTGATCGTGCCTTCGTTGCCGGGATATGCGTTTTCGGACGCGCCGCCGCTTGATGACGATTTTACCCAGGAAGACGTGGCGAGCGTGTTGCATGAGCTTATGCTGGGATTGGGGTGCAGTAAGGGTTATGTAGCGCAAGGAGGTGATTTGGGCAGTAATCTGAGCAGGATCATGGTTAAGACGTATGATGCGTGTAAAGCTGCTCATAGTAAGTTGATTCCGCCATTCTTGTCCATTGCGGAGATTCCTGGCAGACGGTCCCAGGTCAGCTTTTGACGCAACGCATATGACTGACCCCTTCATTCTACCTATCTAGTCAACTTCTGCATCATTCGCGAGCCACCAACCGAGTTTGCAGCAGATGCACCTCCAATCAGCGAGGCTGAGCAGGAAGGGTTGAAACGCGCACAATGGTTCAAGCAAGTCGGAAGTGCTTATGCCATGGAGCATGCCACTAGACCTAGTACCATTGGATTCGCGCTTGCTGCTTCGCCTATCGCTCTACTTGCGTGGTAAGCCCAAACGTGTGATGAAGAGTCGAAGACTGAGGAGGGCACGCATGAGTACTGGATGGAGACTAAGACTAATGCAGCCTATCGTAGGATATCGGAGAAGTTCTTGGATTGGAGCGATCAGGGTGAGTCATAACATGCCTATGTCTAATGGGAAGGCTGGCTAGGCAATTAAAACTAAGCGAAATGAATTAGATCCGCCACTCGACACAATTTTGGAAAACGTCTCGATCTACTGGTTGACGGGTTGCTACTCGACATCGATATACCCCTATCGTCAGGTATGTTTTTTGCCTTGTATATTCCTTACATCTACCTATCGCAACCAGCCCCACACTTGCCCATTCTCTACACACTCCATTTCATACTCTGACACTCCGTCCCAACCCTCGAACCCCCGTTCCCCCATTCTATCCTCCAACACAAACCTTCTCCCGTCCATCCCATCAAACTCACCTAAGCTGACTCACACGCCAGCTCTTCCAATCCAAGCCAGCAGGAAACGACTACATCCAAAAGCCACTGGGTTTCAGTTGGTTTCCGAAAGAAATCGCGCCTGCTCCACGTAGATGGGTGCAGACGCTTGGGAATTTGGTATTCTGGAGGGCGCATGATCAGGTTCGTGGATTTCTTTGCTGTGCTTTTACCAAGGAGTGATTTTTTTTCTCGTGCTTAGTTTTAGGGAATGATTATTGATATGGTGAATTGGATTGATATCGACATTGTGGGAAGGCAAGAACATCCGTATCTGCAAAAGACACACGGTGCTGGATACGTGTACATGCCACCCGTCCGTCCGCCCGCCCGCCCATTGTATTCTTTCATTCTTTCTTTTGGACCTTTTCTTGTCTCTTTGAAATGACACACGCCACAACATAACATGGATCGAAATGACTAATATATTTTTGTTTTCTGCAACGATATAGGGCGGTCATTTTGCAGCTCTCGAAGAGCCAGAGGCGCTCAAGAAGGATTTGGAGGAGTTTGTTGAGCAAGTCTGGGTTTCATAGATGAGGCGAAGTGCACGGAGACGGAGGACGACTCAGGCTACTGTTAGGAAATAGAGAAAAGGAATGATTGGGGTGAAGATATGAACACAATGTAAAGACTTTCAAGGTTGTCATCACTAAGTCTTGAATGCTTCAGACTCTATTGGTGAGCAAGTCAGCCAGATAACTAAAGCATAATTCTTTCACAACACAAGCAGTTCGAGGCCATACATCACTTTTGATCCAAAAAAAAACCAGAACCGTTCAAATCATACAGTACAGTAGCCATCTACCTTACATCACAAACGCAGACACTACCTGCATCACCATATCCTCTTCCCACTTCCCAAATTATATCTCATCACTCTCTCCAGATCCACTTCCCCCTTCCCCCTCGCCTTACCCTCCGCCTCTCTAAACCTCTGGTCCCGCTCACGCACAGCCTTCAATCCAGCCTCATCACCTTCAAAAATAGTCTTCCTCCTATCCTCTCCCAGCTCAACAGTGCCCCAACCACCAAGTCGTCTTGTTTCGACAAGGACATATTTCTGTCGAGTTTCCCGAGCTTTCATGCCCGCGTATCGATCGTGGGAGAAGCGTAAAAGGATCATGCCGAGGATGAGTTTGATGATTAAGAGGATGAGATAGAGCGTGATGAAGAAGACTGCCATGGTGCTTATTGCGATGACGTCGTCGAGGGTGTAGGAGAGAGAGGGGAGGATGTTGAAGATACTGGAGGAATAGGTCGTGTTTGTAGGGCCGTTGAGCGCAGCGCCAAAGGAAGATCGGCCGAGCGCGTTGCGGAAAATAGTGTCGATTTGCGCCAGTACTGGTGATGTTGACGCTGGCGAGGCTCCCACAGCCACACCTGTAGTCAGACTTGAGGGGAGCGGCGCCGAGACGTTTGTCGCCAGGAACATGTGATATGTCTGCAACGCAGCTCTTATGAACAAGCAGGCCAGTGGTAACACAGGAAGACCCAATCTCTTCATCAGGTTCTGCTCCGAAAACGCATTCTCGTAGTAATCCTTGCTCAGCACGTCCAGGAAAAGCCCGTAGACTTTCGGTGACGTGGCATTGAACTTGCTGATGTAGGCGTGTTTGACCCAGTCGACAAGTGTCTCTGAACCTAGCACTACCAGGAAAGGAACGAGTACTTGTGCGGGGACGATTAGAGAGTAAGGTACGATGGTGAATGAGTTTGGGAGAATACTGAAGTTGCGTGTTGGAACGCCTGTTGTGCTGTTAGTGGATGCGGATCCGGTACTTGCTGGGCCAGCAAAGTCACCGGACGGGATGGAAAGGCCGCCTAATTCGACGATATTGCGAAGGGCGATGATGAGTAGCATGAGCCATAGTTGAAATCGTTCGACTATGTCTGCACAAGTGATTTGGAATAAACTCTCCTTGTCGAACTTCTTGAATACGGTGCCTTTTATTTCGACAAACTGATTTGACATGAGTAGCGTTAATAGGGCATTAGAGTAAGAGTTTACAGCCACATTGAGCGTGATGACCTGATAGAGGAAAGCCATGGCGTGTAAGACGGTATATATGAGGGCGAGCAGAAACATCCAAAACGGCCGAACAACTCGACTGCGTCCGTTGGATTTGCGTGAAAGTACTTCCGAGGAGAAAAGACACTCGAGTATGTCCTGTCCTAGTGCAGAGAACAGGCGGTCAAAGACTTCCAGGACGTTATAAATTACGTAGAGCTTCATCGCAGACTGGCCTCTTATGGAATGATAAATGCGACTAGCATCGAAGCGCATCAACAGCATGCAGCTGAAAACGATGAGGAGCCCCTGCAGGATATCGGCTTTGTGGTTGTTTGTCAAGATTGACGGAGTTGAGCGCTGATGATGACGACCTGTGCGTGATGGACGAGTGCGCAGTTTTGGCTTTTCTGGAGGCGTTCGTTGTTGAGTGCTATCTTCCGCTGCGGAAGTGGTGGCTGCATGTGATGAGGTCGCGTAAGGTTTATGTCGACACCACACGAAGGTCGTAACATTTCTCAACTCATTCATTAAAGCGTAACCGGACCAAACAACGAGAATGCCGAATGCTCGCAGGAAACGGAGTGGCAGAATGGTAAAGGTGTATAACCATGCGTCAAGGCAGGTCAGTGCACCAAACAGGAGCACCCGCTCAAGCTGAGGAGGTAAGAGTAAAAAGTTCAATAATCGCTCGAGCTTGACTTTCGACGACTCATAAGGGGTATAATTGGTGTCTTGCCTGTGAATATAGAGTGGGGATGGTCGTTCTCCAGACAATTCCAGATGAAGATGGGTGGCGATTGAAAATGGAGGTAATGGTAAAGCTGTTGCTTCGGGTATCTGAGCTGCTTCTCTCAGTTTGGGTAATTCGTCGTCAGTGGGTGGAGCAGGATTGGTCACGATCCTAGGTCTTTCAGATGGACGTGAAGACCGAGCAATTCGATCTGCTGCAGAGTGTCTTCGTGGATTCGGCGGGAATGGTGCCGTATCAGATCTTGGCATGAGCAATGGTCGCACAAGTGTACTTGTAGATTTAGTGCGTTTGGTATCGGTATCACTACCAACAAGCATGTCGTGTTTAGCGTCATTCTTAGTCCTTGAAACACGTGTTGGGGAGTCTATCGTTGTTGTCCTGGCACTTGTCGACAAGTCTTTGTGTAGAGCTGGACTGTTGCCATCGCTTTCATCTCGTATGTTATGCTGCGGGATAGAAGTAAATACTGGGGCCTCTTCCACAGGTGTCAAAGCGCGTACAGGGATTGAGTCTGGTGTAGAAGTGAGTTGCATGATTTGAGCTGGCGACAGCTTTGGTATGTCAGCACTCCCATCATAGGAAGTACTAACCGGTGTCCTTGGACCAATATCCAGCCGGACAGGAGATGTTGACGGAGAAGGTAAAGTTGCTGATCTACGTCTTCCTTTTGGTTTTGGTTTTGGTGTTGTCTGTCCATTGCCAATGAGTACTGCTTGCTTAGATCGCACCACATTCACATCTGTACCATCTTCATCTTGTGAGACCTCATCAAAAGGACGGGAATATCTCCCATCAAAAGGTGTCAGGGCAGGGCTAATCAGCTGCCCATTGTCTCTCCTAGACGCCGACAGGCCGAATGAGCCTTCCATATTACACACAGAGTCTCATACAGAGTCATTGGAGAGTTTTCGCAATCTCTCCTGATTGCTATTGGTAGCACACGGCCTGGGATATTCTAATGTTGGTGTTGGTGTTGCTGTTGTCTCCTTTGTTTTTGTTGATGTTTTGCACGTGACGCAGAACGTTTGTCAATCGTCATCCTGTTTCTGCCTGGACTGCAGCGGCGACGAGGTCATTCATCATCTACTGTCATCCACTCCTACCCCCGATATTCCATACGCCTCTCCGCCTATCTTCTCCGCCTATCTGCCTCTCAAAATGTCAGGCTACGAAGAAGAACACTCCATTCCTCGCAACACCACCACCACAAACTCATCCACCACCCAACCTCGCCGTCCGGATCTCTCTTCGTTCTTCAGCGCCCTCGACCTAACAAACACCTCCAACACGCACAATCCCCACGCCGAAGCCACTCCCTCCAACGTCAGCGCCGCCTTTCGCATGCTGGCCAACGCACTACAAGTCATGGGAGGCGAAACAGAAGGTGTAGCGATAGACCACGGATTTGCGACACGAGAAGGAGGCGGGCAGAACCAGCTGCTCGAAGGCATGATTGAGACATTGATGATGGGTGCGGAAAGGCCGCCTGCGCAGGTCGAGGGGATGAGTGATTCTTGGTTCGATGGTAAGTACAGATACAGATACAGAACACACGTTCCCGCGCGACACAAAAACAAAAACACACAGGCCCCAAACAGACAAACCAGATTCAGTATCATCCCCAATCTAACATCCATATGACTCAGGACTCGATCGCATACCAAAGTCGTCGCTAAAACCCGAGCAAACCTGTCCAATCTGCTCTCTTCCATTCCTAGACGACAAATACCCGCTCGTCGTGCGTCTGCCCTGCCATAAAGATCACATTTTCGATTTAGATTGTATACGGCCGTGGCTGAAGCTGAAGACGACATGTCCGCTCGATCGCATGGATTTGAAACCGAAGAAGAAGGAGGTGCCAGTACCAGCTAAGAAGGAAGATGAGGAGGACGAATATGATGACATGTATGCTTGAAAGAAGGGGATTTATCAGTGAGTGAGCAGAATCTAGCCAAAACATCGCGATATTAAGCGGACTAAAGATGTCTTGGTTGGTCAAGCGAATTGGAGCCCGATCCTTCCAGCACGTTTATAGTGCTTATCTGAGTGTATGGTCTGCTGTACAGCGGTGCATGATCGCGCCTTACATGAGGCCAGAGCCTGACCAGAGCTGAGCTCTCACGGGCAAATCCGCACGACCCAACCAACCGGCTTGTCCGCCCCGATCTGTCAAACGACACCTTGGATCTTGGAGCACTAAGATACAGCTACAATTTTATCAAGACAAGCACATGTTGCAAGCAGGAATGTGAGGACGTTTGACATGGTGACGTCGACCAACAGACAGAGTACAGCGACAGATCTGAAGTGCCACGATTGGGGGCTAGCCTGCTGAGGAAGTCGAGCTAAATGATGATAAGAATATGAATAATAATTCTTCCAACACCTCTGACAAATACATCGCTCAACCCGCACGAAAATAGGCTACCCTTACTTTATCTTAAAATCTTTCCCGATAGCTGGATTCCGCATCACCAAATCTGCGTCTGCTTACTTCGGCCAGAAACGTCACTGTTAGCATCAGCATCCTAGATACAGCTCCTACACATATGTCCTGCTGGCCTCAAATGCGATCATCATCACCAACTAGTAGATCTTAGTCTTGAGCCATTGATTCTTACAATAACAGCTGACTTTGAGCGTCCAGTCATATTGTCAAATTCCCCCCTCCTCTATACATTAGTTGTGTGACTGGGCCCTCTCATTTCTACACAAGCATATGGTGGCTAATCTGGATTTGCGTTATGCTATTGAGAATCGAAGGTTGCTTTTGGCCAAGCCAAATAAACCCGCCAACCCATTCCCTAGCGAACAGCCTCGCACTCGATACCAGCGTCCTGCCTATGAGCCAGGATCCTTGAAACAATGTCGTAGACGTTTTTGTCGAGTATATGCAGCGTATGACATTGGAGTTGACTTTTATTCAGATAGTCGACTGGTGATTCGGAGTGGTCGACGTGATTTGGATTGCCGGATGAAGCCTGCCCGATGATCGTCGATATGAAGTTATTTCACCAGAATATGCCCATACTTGGGTAGATCCCTGTGAGGATCAATCGTCTGAAGTTCTGGTACGCCGTACAGCGTGACTGGTAGGTAGTATGCACGACCAACTCGATATTCTCTTATTGCCTCGGACTACGATGTTGGAACATTTCCATCGGCATCAGCACCAGCAGGCACCAGTCAGAGTATCCAACTTTGATCAGATCTGCTTCACAACGAGTTCCAAGCCCACATCATTGAGAAAGCAGAACACCTTGGCATCAGCATGAAGAACTCGAATCTCCAACAATATCAGTGTTCCGGGCAGGCTGGGCAGCACTTCTTGACGCGCTCACCTCAGATGCTGAAATCATCGTGACGAGACCATCCTCCTCTCTTTATACCGACAACACGCCTCACCACAAAGACAAACTTTATCCAGATTGCGCTAAAGATCAGATGACCATGACAGTCAGTTCAGAACCACAACACAACAAAATCATGGAGAAGTCGAGACAAAACGGAACAATATAATGTACTCACCCACCAATTATGGCCATAATCCGCGGTAATTTCCTCTCCAGCAGCCACGCCTTTTGAGACAAGCAAAATTCTCTGGAGGCCTTTCCAGACGTAGCGTTCGAATTGGGAGTTTGGTCGACCTGGAACAGAAAATATGTGTCAGTCGATGTCCAAGACGATATGTGTCTTAGGAAGGGTTTGGGAAAGAAAAGAAGAAAACAGAGAATGAATGAATGGATGGATGACACGTACACGAATGGTTAATAAAACGGCTATAATTGCCTTCTCTGCCTTGGTAGATTTGATAACGACCGTGTAGTGGGGTTTCTCCTTCCATTACGTCGACGTCGACTAAGCCGCGAGTGATGCATCCTACGAATTCGCCAATGGCTGTGCCACGCTCGAAGGGCTGTGCAGACAAGATTAGATTGTTAGCTGGCAGCTTGCAACATATAGTAGACAGGAGCTGAAAAGATAAACGTACCAGACAAGCAAACAGCCCATTATTTTTGCCATTCTTCGTGCGCATTACCTGCACAGGGTGGAAATCATTGCTCCCACCATAAAGATTCGGAAAGCAAGAACATTGGTTTTCAGAAACGACGTCCGATTGCAACTCGCCACAGACACTACACTTGTAGTAATCCGTTTCATCAGCGACTCTGCGGGGATCCACGTAGCCCCAGGCATCGACATCGACGATGGAAGCATCCAGCTGGGTATATGCGAAATCTTCTTGCCATTGGAGATAAGTCTGTTCCAGTGGTATTGCAGCAGCTCCAGTTTCCAGAATTACGAAGTCATGCGGATGGCCGACATAGCGAGGAGGGCTGGCGGCTCCGATTATCGATAGAACTTCTCGCCATCGACAATGGATGGTGTCTGCAGCGACCTCGAACCGAGTTTGTAGGCGTTGTAGACAGCGGAAAGATTCTGCTGTGAATCCGAGTCTGTATTTGCAGAAACGGTATAGGCCCATGCCGGCGAAGATGAGAACGACCCAGCCTCCGGCATCTTTGAGTTCCTTGTAGCCTTCTATACAGTGGGTTTGCTAGGTCAGTGCGTTGCTATATGCTTGGATCAGAGAGACGTGAAAGGAAGTCTGCTGAACTTACTCCAAATTGCCCTGGATTGAAATAAGATTAGTCTAAAAACATGTTAAGACGAAGAATTCTACTCACATTTTATTTCGTAACTCTTTTGTTGTACAATTCATGTCTTTAGCAGCTTCTCCCAGGACAAACATACGTGCTTTGGTTGCCGATAAGTCGCTATGTCTTTGCATGACAGCATCTACTTCATCATTGAAGAATTCAATCCATCGTGCCTGAACTATTACTTCGATGGCACGAGCAGATCGGCTGGCCTGTGTGAATCTGAAGAGACATCGTTATTGTGACTTCCTTGCTTCTGGACGAATCAGTCGAACCTTTGACACATTTTGTTCATAAGGCTAAATGCAGACGAACAAATGTGTAGGGATGTAACAGGCACGGCTCCTCCTAACGTTTCTGCTTCACTGCTTATCAGGTTTGGTGCTGAGTTTGATATCCGCCATTGACTTGCCTACTTCTTCATCAGCTTTCTGCATTCCCACCAAGACCCGACGATTTCAACTGACCACAGCACTAATGTCGAAACTCATACTACTGTAAATCTGCTGCCATATGCTGATCACAAAGTTATCCAGCGACGCTGGCAAGAGCTTTGGCTGGCCACTAGCACTCTCCGGTTTCCGCTGTGGCACGCGACCAACATTGCTCTGCAGGCGTCGTACGTTGGTCTCATCATCCTCGCCATTAGTTGAACCTCCAAGTCGCAAACCACCTGTCGTCTTGACACGACGTTGTTTAGCTACAGGTTCGGCCTCGACATCACTAGTAGATCTGCTCAGCTGATTGCGGGGTCGTGTACTTCTACGCTGTGGTTGTTGAAGCTCGGCTTGATTAGGAATCGGAGATGTTGTCGAGTTGGTAGCGGTTAGAGATTCTGGTGTGAGCTGTTCGAGGGTATGATGTGGAAAGAGACCTGAACCGTGGGTATCTAGGTCGAAACTCGAATTCTCTGATACATAGTCCGCAAGCGGGATGACACCCTGGGAATAGTGAGTGCTATTACATTGTGAGGGATCTTGGAGAATAGTTTACCAGATCGATGACGGGAGCAGCAGCTGCACCGATACTTGAACCCTCTTCGTCCAGAAACAGATGCAAGCTGAGTCCACGGAGAGAGCCGCGCTCGGCTAGCCTCTCCACTATCGTGTTAGCGATGCGAAGCGCCAAGTCGTGGTCATTCAACGGCAAGGATTCCATCGCGCGGAGTGTCACTACTGGGATAGGATAGATAAAGTATGTAGAGAACAGGATGTATATCACAACGCTCAGCCTAAATTGTCTGAGAGATCTGCTCGAACTAACCCAAGTAGGAAAGACGCGAACATACTTAACATAAGAAGCTATACCTTTGCTAGCTAGGAACAAGAACCACTATCAGCTACTAAATACTGATGATTACTGTGATCACATCTCTTTCCAGGGAAGGCTATTAAGCTAGCGCTGGGACTCCTTCGCGGGATTCTCAGCATGTTCTTATCTCTGCGGTATTCTGCTCGGGCAGATTAGTAAGAATCTGTTCAGTCCACGTGCTTGTGCTTCAGTTTCTGTTGCACAGTGACGTCCAACGTATTTGATTACGCTAAGGCTTAGCTAGATAAGGTGAGAGAAAGATGCTCCCTCTGATTATGATTATTGCATCATCACGATGTGAAATGCGGTAGGCAAGACACAGCACCTCCGTATTGTCACACCGTCATCCATATTCGTGGAATCTGGCACACCTCAAACACCACAGCTCAAATCCAATACCGCAACACTACTGTATGGCACGTCCGCATTGACAATACCCCCTGACACAACCTCCACAGTCTCACCTCTCGTCACATTGCCCAACAACACTGGCCTACCCAAGTTCAGCTCCCAGTTATAACTATATCCGTCCCACGTAATGCCCGTGATACTATCACTTCCGTTAGCCAACAAACGTCTCACGGCGATACTCGCACCAACAGCGCAGGCCGACGGTAATTGAAAAGAATATATCTTGCTCGGTTTCGGCGTTGGGTAAGCAAGACCTGTTCCATTTGCCAATGCGGTGTAGTTGTACTGGACCATGTTGATAATTGCAATGCGATCTGGTGCGACGGAGGCAGAGGAACCGTAGATGGCGTAAGCAGACTCGTTGGAGTAAGGGAGAGGCAAGTTCGCGACACTGGTCTGGCCTGTACTGTGGTCACCGAGGGCCGCGGCAACGGCGATGTTGCCGTAATAGGGTGCTTTTGTGCCAACCAGAGTGTCATTTGTACTGATAGGCTGCCATGATTGGTATCGGTAGTTTGTGCCTGTGGCAAATGTCAGCAAACTTTGACGAGGTGGTGGAAACATAATGGATCTCGAAAGCATAATGGATCTCGAAAGCATAATGGATCTCGAAAGCATAATGGATCCCGAAAGACTAACCCATATGCATGTGGGAGCGAGTGATGTTCTGACTGGCAGAGTATAGGTTCATATCGACACCCCAAAGAGCTGCACCAAATGTATTGGATAGACCGGGCCGGCCTTGATTGTAGAGTGAATTATGCTCGCCAAGAATGTACGGAAGACTGCCCAGGGAGGTATTGCGGATACTGTTGTGATCGCGGACATGAGCTTGGACCGAGTTGACAGTGGAGGAATGATTCATCAGAGTTCCTTGGAGAGTAACTCCTAAAGACGCTGCACCTGAGATATAGCTGCAAATATGGTTAATGAGGAATTTCACAGGCACTAATTCCGCCAAAAACTCACTTGTGCGAACTGACAATCCCTATATCAGAGTCATTTCCAAGCCCCAGGCCCGTAACAACGCTCAAGTTCAACCCATTGTTGTTCACACCAGCAAAGCTTGGTGCATAGTATTTGTAAACCTGAGTAGCGGCATCTTCAGGACAAGATTGCTGCAAGGCTGTCCTGATATCTCTTGTGGTGGTGAGCCACTCATTCACGTAGTCCTGCTGCGTCCAATTGGCCGGTCGTTTGATACCTTGAGCGCTCGTTTTGTACAAGTCAGGCTCGTTGCCGAGCTCCCAGTAAGCGAGCCGGCCATTTGAAAGTGCCTTGCAAGCAAGAGGTACAGTATCAAGCAACATTTGGCGATTGCGAGTGTTGTTCGTGAGAGCTTGATTAAAGCCATGGATGAACTTTACGCCAGGCCAAGTCAAGTAAGACTCAAAGTATGCGTTGCCAATGTTCAGGTTCAAAGGATAGTCCATGGAGACTGAGGGTACATAGACACCATGGGTGGCGACTGGGAGGGCGGCATCGTAGAGTGCATAGTCTCTGTACGTCTTCGTTAGTATTAAGAAGTTTGTCAGTAGTAGTCAGTTACTGACTGAGTATTGCCTCCAACGCGGATGTATGGCTTGGTACCGGTGAGATTACCAATGTTGTTGAGGAGATTATCGGAGTATACATTGGGGTTGCTCACGTTTCCTTATACCGTCAGAAAAGGATCGCACTACCTCTTGTAATAATTGATACGAACCAGCAAAGTCCGGGAAGAAAGCAAACTCGATTGAGAAGCTGACAAAGCCATCAAGAATTGGAACACTCTTGGTAGCTGCGGCGACATCCACAACACTAGCAGTACTAGAAGGACTAAGTGATGATGTTGACGATGATGTAGTGATCGATGTAACGGAAGAAGTTGACGATTGGCTTGGGGAAGTAGTAGATGTTCCTCCAGCACCAACAGTGATCGTCAGAGTGACAGTGCTGGCGGGCAAAGTTACTGTGGTGGCAGGGAGAGTCACCGTAGTAGGTGCACCAGTTGGTGCTGCAGGAGGACCCCAAGGTATTGAGAACCGAGGCCATCCTCCAGCAACTCCACCTCCATTAGGTGGTATGAGGTTTGCATGCACAAGGGAGCCTATTGCGAGGAATATAGCTGCTTTGCTGATCATGTTGAGCAGTGATCAGGGAAGAAGAGAAGGAAACTATTCACAGCAAGCACAGTGCGGGACGCAGAGAGTGGGCATTTCGAGGACGGTTTATAAGCACTGCGGAGCGTCAGAGCCCGAACGATGATCATCGTCAATAATGCAGTAATCTCTTTAGCGCCATGCTGAGGGTCTCCTCGAAGATTGTCGTTGGCTGAAGATGAGGAGAAAGAGGGGTAGACGTGCTGATGCTTGTCAACAACTTGTCATGGAACAAAGAAAATCCGTACTAAATCAATTCATGTGATACGACACGATAAAATAAACAGAGCTAACAATTTGATACATACTCCTGATACATACCCCATGGTGTAGGCCGTGGCGAAACACGATCCCGTTCATTGTGTATTCCACCACATCACAGCAGACCTTGCGCAAACCAACATAGAAATTGTACACCACCAACGATAGCCGCAACATTTAGCCAAATCTCAGCACGCTCCACGCCAGGCACACTTTCCATCCCCGCGATTACAGGCTTGTCAACCCGGAGTATACTCTGCATAACGCACTGCGCCGCCGGATTCAGATTAGTGTCGCATAGAGTGGCATCCGAGATTGGCATGGAGGCGATGTGAAATGTGTACGCGGTGTACGGTGGGTTTTTAAGCTCAAATGCTTTTTCGTAGACGTTTCTACACGCCTCAGTGGCACTGGACAGGTCGATCTTGCCCTTCTCGTCAGTGATATATGCAGAGGTGAATTTGAAAGTGCTAGAAGCAAGTGCAGGAATCTCTGTAAGGCTGATCAAGCCACAATCGATTGCATTTGGTAAGTCCTCAATACGAGAATCGTACATTGCACTGAAGAGGTAGGGTGTCTGTACGGCCTGCTCAAGATAGCTGCGCTGGAGCACGAGGTTGTTGTCTAGAATGATCAGCACAGATAATCTTGAAGCCAATGAAAGCCAAACAAACATACAGCTAACATTCACCTGCAACACCAGATCGTCCCAGGAGTTGCCGAATGTCATTCCAGAAGTATCGAGGTGAAAGGCTTTGAGATCAGGCCCATAGTAAGACAAGGAAAAGTTCTGTGATGTTGGTGTTTTGCAAAGCTCGTCATACTTCGGGAAGGTGCATCTATTGGTGTCGTGCGTGGTCGCCATAGCCGCATCATTATAACCACCAATGATGGAAAAGCCAGGCATGTTAATGGTACCATTATAATATGTCCTGAGTTCCCAGGTTGGGTTTTCGTAGTATGCTAGCATCGCTCCAGAGTACGCATACGCCAAAGATAGACCCCAGCATAGTGATGCATTGAAACAATTCAGGTAGTCGATGGCTAGTAACGTCAGCGTAATTTTCGGTAGTTGCACGTTTACGATTTCCGTTAAACTCACCAGCCAATTTTCTAGCCTTGTTGCTCGATCCGGTCGTTCGTAGTTGGGAACTCACAATATACACCACTATAGCAGCCAAAAATGTTCCTGCTCCGATCGAATACCACATGAAAATGCGATGGTACATCTCGAACCATGCAGGTTTGATGCTTTGGATTGCCAACAGTACCCAGAGGCTAAGATTCAGAATCAGGAGCAAGAAGAGGTATCGTCGACAGACACTACTGTTGTTAGTCGTTGGATCGCTATTGGGGAGCGATACCTACTTCGACCTCGACTCATCATGCTTACTCTGCGCTGACGAGCTCGTAGCCAAAGGCTCATGTCCTCTGACAATAGTGGCTGTTGGGGAAGCGGGAGAGTTCTGATCGGTGGAAGTCATTATAGGTGTCGGCGAATCTGCTGATCATCAGAGGTCATATCAGCGAGCTATATGTATACTATACCGCTACGTACTTCTCTAGATCTAGCTGAGCTCGTGTCGTCCCGGGCAGTCATGCGGACTTTCGCAGATGGTGGTACACGTACTGTCTACACTAACGCGCAACAGGCAAAGCTTGTCACGCGCATGTACATTATCACGAAAGCCACAATCCTTCAAGAGTTAGCGGCTGAAAACAAGGGGCGCCTGTCCTGGACCATAGTCGTCTTCCGCAAGATATGTAAATGCTGTGTAGGAGTTGAGCCAGGGCGGATGAGCGACTGGACCAGGTATCGGTAGTGGTAGGATGTCGTCCAGGTATGCAAATAACTCATCTGGACCCGGGATGATGTAATCATCAATTTTAGACTCTGCATAGCGCCACATCAGCTCGAACATCACGCTAGTCCGGAGACTTTCTTATGTGCAGCGCTATCTTCCCACGTCTCGACCGAAAGTCTAGCAAAGATTCAGCCAGAAACGCTGGGACCATCACAGCATCACGCTGTATTTCCTTTGCTCATATCGAAGCCTTTCTCGGGGGAGCTGGCATCAGAGCACCTTCTGGTGGCTTGTTCTTACTCTTGAACTCATCGCACATCTGTTCCATTGTGACCCATTCTACACCCTCGTGCGAGTTGATGTGTTTGATGATTCTTTCATGCATGAGAAGGACATGAGGCCGGCCGCTGACGTCTGGGTGGATCGTCATGGGAAAAATGAACTCGTCGTACTCTGGACATGGGTTAGATTAACATATGATAACATCGATATGTCGACAAACCTTCATAAAAGTAGTCGAAATGGTCCATCCAGAGCTGCTCGACATCACGCGGGTTCACCCAGCCATGACTGTTAGGCATCTTCTTAATAAACATCATGGGTGGGAGGTCTGTGTAAGGCCCGCGTTAGTTCAATACCACCTCCTCGTAAGCAGTCGTATCATTCTCACCATCTAGATACCAATTTGCAGGTATCTCGACCAGTCCCGTCATTTGGCCTTTCACAAGTGGCTTCATCCACTCCTCCGCCTTCTTGCTATAGTCAATCTTGGTCCAAGTATCTCCCGTCCTCAACCAGTACATCTGGCAATCATGAGTTGAATCCGAATGATCATACTCGATGCCAAGATTAAGCAATAGCTCGGCACCTTCTTTACTCGTCTCCCACCATGGCGCAACACTTCCTCGTGGAGGTTTACCACAGAAGTCAGTAAGTAGCTTGTATGATTTTGCGAGTACATCCCGTTGCTGTTCTAGCGTCATTGCGGCTGGGTTCTCGTGAGAATAGCCGTGTAGTCCAATCTCATGGCCGGCATCACGGATGGCGGCGCAGTCTTCGGGGAAGGTTTCGAGAGAGTGACCGGGGATGAACCACGTTGCTTTGATGTTGTGTTTGGCGAAGAGTTTGAGGAGGCGTTGCACACCGATGGTGCCTGCGAAAAGACCGCGGGATATCTGCGAAGGAGCATGGTGTCAGAAAGAGCTCATTGCGAAAGCGAACAAATCTGATCCTCACGTCTGATGTAGAGTCTTCTCCTCCATAACTACCAAGCCACCCAGCGACTGCGTCAATGTCTACACCGTAGCTGACGAGGACGCGCTTCTTTCCCATCTTCTGGAGTCTGGATAAGGTCTTCGGTAGATTGTGCTTTGTAGTGATTTAGTGGAAGGACAAGCGCCTCAGTAGATTGTGCTGTGTAGTGTCTCTAGCGGGAGGTGCTGCGCGATTTGAGACGGCGGAGTGGTGCGTGAACCGAGATCACACATGAAGAGGATATCCAAGGACTTCTTGAGCCTATCATGAAGGTGGGGGAGGAGGGGTAAAGCAGGAGATACTTCGGTAGAAATAAAGGTGACGACCAAGGGTCGCGTTTCATGGGAAAATATGGTAGTGATCAATCTTGCCCTCCTCCCTTGCGCTCACAAAAGGGAATTGGGGACGGTCAGAGTGCCTAAGGTAGATTCAAGAAGTATTGAGTGGCAGAGGACAGTAGGGATGGTCAGTCAATAAGACAACATCTTTACTGTAAATGTGTTCGGGTGAAGATTGCACCGAGACCACGTCGCATACTCTCTTATCTTTCCTTCCCAATCTTGTGTCACGTCCTTGCACAGTGTCTTGAAATACCATGCACGAGACTAGCACCCAAGCCGACTGGCAATCTGTGGTAGCGTCAAAGCGGAAGCAACGAGCAGATCTACTAAACCCGTGGCTTTCTGAGCTCTCTTCTCCAGAGGAAGTTGCAGTGACGAGCATCCCAGATGCAGCATTGTTGTCACATAAAATATGCAATAAAGAGTTCACGGCTGTCTATGTTACCACAGCATACATTAAACGAGCAGTGATCGCTCACAAGCAAACGAACTGTTTAACAGAAATCTGTTTCAAAAGAGCATTAGATCGTGCCAAGAATCTCGACAACTACCTTGCCCAACATGGAAAGCCAATCGGTCCATTACATGGCGTTCCCTTTACCGTTAAAGATCAATTCAACCTCAAAGGTTTCGATACAACCTTGGGCTATGTTGGCAGAGCGAACAAGACAGCCACTGAAGACGCAGTATTCGTACAGATACTGGAAAGGCTCGGCGGCATCGTTCTCGCAAAGACGAATCTTCCTCAGACAATCATGTGGTGCGAGACAGACAATCCGCTGTGGGGTCTCACAGTAAACCCGAAGAACTCCAATTTGACCCCTGGTGGTTCCACAGGCGGCGAAGGTGCACTCCTCGCATTTAACGGTTCTCTGCTAGGTTTAGGCACAGACATTGGAGGCTCCGTCCGTATTCCTGCACATATCAATGGACTATACTCGTTAAAACCAAGCGTGAGCTGAAGACGTGACTGCCATCACGCAGTGAGAGTACTAACATTAACTAGAGCGGTCGGCTTCCATACCAGGGTGTGCCCGTATCTACGGAAGGTCAAGAACACGTTCCTTCTGTGGTTGGACCACTTGCGCGAAGCCTGGATACACTGCATTTGCTTATCAAAGAGACTATCAAGGCAGAACCTTGGAAGTATGACACAAAAGTCCATCCCATACCGTGGCGACAAGAGCACTATGATGAAATGCTGTCGCGACCGCTTGTCATAGGTATATTGCTCGACGATGGTGTTGTCAAAGTGCATCCACCAATCGAGAGAGTGCTGCGGGAAGTACGCGAGAAGCTGGAAACTGCGGGACATGAAGTGGTCGATTGGGATGCCAGTGGCCACGCAGAGTGTATACGAATAATGGCAAACCTTTTCATGCACAAACCTGATCATCATCTTACTAACTCTCCCGCAGGACCAGTTCTACCTCGCAGACAACGGAGAAGACATCCGCAGAGATATAGCTATAGGAGGCGAGCCTTTCATTCCACACGTCGAAGCTCTCCTCGCTCGAGCCGAAGCAGCACCAGCCCTGTCTATATACGGCTACTGGCAGCTCAACCGCGAGAAGCTCGCCGCTCAACAAGCCCAGCTCAGAAAGTGGACGGAATACTGCAGTCCATCAGGTCGCGATATTGACGTTCTCATATCACCAACTATGCCGCACGCGGCTGTACCGCATCGTACATGTCGATGGGTAGGATATACAAAGGTATGGAATGTGCTCGATTACACCGCTATGGTTATACCGTATGGACACGTTTCAAAAGAACTCGATCCGGGCGTGGCACCAGAGTACGTGCCGAGAAACGAGGTGGATAAGTGGAACTGGGACTTGTATGACCTTGATGTCATGGATGGACATCCTCTAAGCGTGCAATTCGTTGGACGCAGATTGGAAGAGGAGAAAGTGCTTGGTGCGGCGCAGGCGATTGAGGAGGTTCTGAGAAGAAATTGATCTGTATACCTTGGGTGATCGAATATTGAGGTAGAGAACACATCAACTCAATGAGCCTTCTAGAAGATAGGCAAAGATGTAGAAAGAAAGTATGGCAAGACCTAGTTGACAAAATCAATATCTTCGCTAATCAAACTTGCCTACAAAGCTACAACCACTTCAGCCAGTCGCAGACCAAGAAATTTGAATATCACAATATATTGCAAGATCCACCATCTCCTCAAAGCGTCCTCACAAAGATAAGTTATTATTACTTTTGACATTATAGAAATTGCTACAAAAAATACATTGTATTGAGACTGCTTGATGGAGTATGGCGCCTAACGTGCTAGTCTTCATAGCCTAAACACTTAATACTGAGACGCAACACCACGCTTGACACTAGAAGGAGTCCTCTCCAAATATTGCAAGCAACCCGGGGTCCTGCAGCAGCTAGTGATAGATCCAGTAGCGTTAACAGGAAGAGTAACACCAGCCTGGGGACGACCATACGCATGCATACTAAAAAACTTCGTCAGCCATAGTTACCCCGATAAATAACAAAGACATCAAACTTACTAATACCACACTTCGCTCAACTGGGTGTATCCAGTATCATTGCTACCAGCACCAGCAGCAGTGGCATTGTACCTAGGCCCACTGCACCCAAGGTAAGGAACGGCGCCGGATGCTTTGGAGAGAGTGGTCTGGAGGTCGCTAGTGGTGTACTTTGTGGAATTGGAAGGCCTGATGCCAGCGCCGTTGAGCCAGCCCCAGGTGGGGAAGCGGCGGTAGTACATTACTGCCGTTTCGAAGAATTGGACGACGTCGTACCCAGGCTGGAATTTGGGCCCGTAGCAGGGCACTACTTTATATTCAGTTAAAGTCTTATACTTAACTTTCTTAACTAACCGTCGAAGGTGGAGAAGCAGGTAGCGTGTTTGCTGAATTCATGTTGCCAAAATGCGGCATTGGAGCCGCCCTGGTTGATCCAGAAAGTGTTCATGTAGTTAAGTAGATCGTAGCGTCCGAAGGGGATCAAGCTAAAAGTCTCGATGGAACTGCCGTTGTAGGGTGGCACAACAGTGCCATTCGCTAGTCCATTCTGAGTCTTCGGGCTAGGTGATGGATCGTACTGCCTGGTTAGATCGCAGTATTGTGTGTAGCTGCCATTGCAGAAGTCGGGCCACAATCCTGACCGATGATCAATAAACGAAGTCGTATATCATGTCAGAAAAGTCATACCGTGAAGAGTCCAGGTATCCTCGGGTAGAAGCTGTCCTGAAGACTCAAGACCAGTGTAAGTATCCCAGAATTGGGTAGCCAAAAGGAGACCACCGTATGTCTCAACACAGCAAGAGTCGACCCTTGAAGCATTGGCGAGAGGGGAGCAGGATAGCACACCAGCGGCTTGTGGCATGGTAGGGACGATACATGTGTGATTCAAGTTGCTTTGACCCGGGTAGAGGACAGCTTGCACGCTAGCGGCAGCAGCGAGGGAAAGGTATAATGCGGAGTGCATGTTGTATAGTTTTAATCAAGCACTGCAGGCACGGATAAGTATTACTGAACAGGTTCACAAATTTGAAGGCAGTCAAAGGTGCGGTTCAAGGTGTTCTTCTATGTCAGTCGACTCTCTCAACTACCAAGATAGCCGTACAGCCAGAATTGTGGCATCGTGCAGGTCGTGCGATGTTTCATTGGTCACAGATAGTGTTCTTACGTCAGAAGTGTATGCCAAGTGCGATGGCTGATGGCTAGTAGAGATTAGGTGCATCGTCAGGACGATCAGGGCAAGCTAGAATCAAAATGCAGAAGGTGACCAAAAAGAGGCGTCGCAAAGCACATAACCTGCCGCTAAGTATTCACCAAGGAACATACCAAACAGCAAGCCTGCCGGGTGGTGGTCAAACTAGTGGCGAAAACAAGCAAACACGTGTCATTGGCACGAAACGTTTCTCTTGACTTTGTTTCAGCCAACAACAACGACAAACACATTACATCGGCTGCGACTATCCTTGGTCTCACATTACATCGCTATTGCTACAAAAATGGCTCACCATCACCCTTGACATCGACTCCCAGTGCCAGCTTACCCATGCTACTTCCTCCTTCTATCTCCTCATGTCCCTTTCGCAAGCCTTCCAACGTCAATCTGAATGTCTTTGTCATATGGCATTTCGCCTTTCCGGCGTCCAAGAGCTCTGCTAGCTCTTTCGGGATTTTGCCATGACTATCCGTATCAACACCATAGTATGGCTTTGTACCGAGCAAGCACCAGTGGAAACTCAGGCTTTTCGCTAAAAACTTGGTGCCATACATCTTATCCATCTCCTTTGTCTGCACAATACTACACACCTTTCCAAATGGTGCCAGAACTTCTGCAGCTGGCGCGAGATATGGATCGGTGGAGTGCGTGATGAAGACGTACTTGAGAGGGACATCAAGGTTGAGATCCTCGATCTGCTTCACAATATCTTCTCGGTGGTTGACCGTGTGGGTTGCGCCCATCTTTTTGCTGAACTCTGTCGTCTCCGGACGCGACGTGCTAGTGATGACAACAGGCAGTTCCAGTACTGCGCGTGCGATTTGTGACGCCACCGAACCAACACCTGCGTTAAAGGTGAGTATGACATCAAGATAAAACCAGTACTCTCACATACCTCCACTTCCATTGACGATCAGCAATGCTGCCTTTTCACCTTTCTTGATCTCTAGTCGCTCTACCAATGCTTCATACGCCGTGATCCAGGTCAGAGGCATTGCTGCTGCTTCTTCAAAGCCAAGAGACTTGGGCTTCTTGGCCACGCTACCAGCATGAACGAGCATGAACTCTGCATTGCTTCCATGACGGATTGGACTTCCGCAGAAGAAGACTTCGTCGCCCGCACTGAAGCCATAGTGTTCAGCTTCTGCACCTACGGCTTCGACAATTCCAGCAGCGTCGAAGCCAATTATTTGATAGTCATCTGGGAAGCGTGGTCAGCCGATGAATGCTGTGCTGGACATAGGTGCGAGTACCTTTTGGGACATTGTCGTAGTAGTCGGGGTAATCGTCGTAGATACCTTTGCGTACCTGGATGATTGTCGGCATGTCATAGCGTAGTAGAGGTCATTGTGGAGTTTACCTTGACATCTACAGGATTTACACTACACGCTTTGACTCTATAATCTCGAACATTGTCCCATTAGCTGCACAGTCACGGGAAGAGCTGTAAGACATAAGAGCACATGTTTACATACCTCACAAGCAGATCCTGGCCTTCCGGTGGACCTGGTTTGGGTACAGTTTGAGAGATGAGTTGACTGATCTCGCCGTATTTCTTCACAACAATTGCATTCATGGTTTCTGAAGTCATTATACTACCAGTACGTATTTTGAAGATGACGACTAAAGAGACTGAGTTATGAATTGCTAATGGATAGAAGATGCACGGTGACATCAAATAGTGGACCCCGGAGCCCCATCCCGGCGTATGAGTGTTTCATCTTTCCACCTTCACTCACTACATTTACATCGACCTGACACGTATTGTTAGGTTATTGCTCGATTCATCCACTGATTTACTCTTATTCGCTGTCGCTCAATCCTTGATAAAATCTTGTGGCCGCCAAACCGATCTCGCGATCACTAGTGAAGACAGTCTTAAAGTCTCGCTTGAGATACAGTCTCAACTCATTATGATGCATTTCAAGCCCAACGAGATTCTTCTTCGTCTCTCTCAACCACTTTCCAAGATCACTGTGAATACTCCAAGCGACATCCAAGACTTTCTGCAGTTCTTCTTGCACTTCTGGTTTTGGAGCTTCAGCTACGCGCTCCGTCCAGTCGCTTCCAGAGTGTCTGTACATAGCATGGAGTTGTTGTGTACCATCAGCTAGATGAAATTCTACGGAATCGACGTTGAACTTACAGAGTTACCTCGCCTCAATAGGTCTTTCAGCACCTTGTGTCGTTCTTCGTCCAGAATGTACTCGAGAGAAGGGTTTATCTCATGCTCGATTAGATGCTTCACTTCCTCAAAGTTGTAAGTATTGATCAGAAAGGACGCTCCCTCAAAGCTGTTGTAAGGTGGCTGATTCCTGTCTTGATGCAGATAGCGCAACGCTTCTCGGAACTCTGCTTCTTTCAACTGCCCACCAGTGCGAGGATACTTTAGGAAATTTTCGATTCTCTCGGAAGCTGGTGTTTGCCAGACTGAGCTGGTGATAACGGAGTCGCGAATGGTACCCATGAGTTCTTAAAGATCTTAACTTTTACTAATGTTAGTCGCAAAGTTGATGGACAAACCGTCAGCACGATCTTCTTTCTCCACGAACGGAGGTAGATCAAGCTCCTTGCGCTGGTCTTCCAACTCTTCCTCTGATGCGCCTGGGCGACCCAATTGCCCGCTACTGGACAAATATGTTGTCATGCCCTCCGCGTTGAGCTTCAGACAACACAGCGTAGTCTTGTTGATCTCTGCTGCCCAATCGACAAAGTCTTCGCTTATTGCGTTTGCTAGACGTAGCTCCTGCTGCTGCTCTGCGTGCTTGTCAGGCTTCTCGGCGAGTCCAGCACGAAACCTCCATATTGGCCTTTGATCCAGGTAGTCGGCAAGATCGCGTGAAGTAAATCGCTGATGCATTTTATGGAACTGGTGAATTGGGTCAGATTACAGCAGCTCATCTCTAATGGGTACTAACCATCACAATCCTCTCCTTGATACGTGTCTGAATGGCAGTGCCCCTTTCGGCCAAAACCAAGTACATTTCAGGCAAGAGCTTGTCGATATCATCACCGATGTAGCAATTAACCATGAATTGCTTGCCGTCTGGATGCTTGAACAACTGTACGGGTTTGGGAGTATCTTGCTGAAAGGATTTTACCATATCAACAGGCACTCGAAACGTATTCGCATGCGACGATTGTGTCTAGCTTCGAGGTAGTCCTCTGGCTGCTGGTATGGCTCTGACATATCTCTTTTACGCCTTTGGAGATGAAGATATTGGGATGAAGGAATAGACAATGTCTTTGTGTCCACGTTTAACACATTCGCCTCGCAAGGTGTAGGATGTTACAAACAAATAAACAAACAACAAACGCTTGACGCAATCTACACGACTTTATGGCATGCGATCACGTTAAGCGCTACCAAAACATGGCGCTTGTTTCAGCTTAAAGAAAAGCCCGCAGGTTGCCATTATTGTTCGTCACTCTAGCTGAGCGTCAACAGACAAACTACATGCGCATGTCACCTGCTAGGACTTCAGCAACTCCTGCCTCCCCACTATCAACCTATCCTTCTCAACTCATCCAATATATCAACAATATCATCATACCCCTTATTAAGTCGATCCTGCACCTCCTGCGGCTCATCCCCATAATCAGGCATCTCAGCAACAACCTCCAACATTTCGCGAAGTCGAGCTATCACTTCCTCGTTCAACCTGCGCACAAGTTCCTGCTGCCAGTGTTCGTCTTCCATCGCGCGGTCTACGTGCACTGTTATATACAGGTCGTAGTCCTGACATAGTCGTTCTTGGTGTGCGACAATCTGGGTATGGGTGAGCTTTTATACTTTTGAGTGTGTGTAGGAGAATCTTGGGCTTACTAGATCGCGCTGATTCCGGGCGCGCTTCAGTCGCATCCCGAGTTGTGCTTCGGCCCAGACGATGCCGTTGAGTGCGGACATGGATGAGTCGACTTTTTCTAGCTTGGCGTCGAAGAGTTGTGCGAATTTACTTTGTGCTACCATTTTTGTTCAGGTTTAAAACTTCCCTTTGGAGCACTGCTGAGTGGGGAAATTAATAAGCACATCCTTGTGCTTTATATCCGAGTTTTATTGCTGTGTACTACAGAGAACAGCGGCTTTTTTTTGCCATGGACATGTTACAAGAGATCACAGCATTTCCCTGGCAGTATTATGCATACACGTTGTGGCCAGGTGTCTCTTGACAGGTACGAACTGTCACAAGCCGGAATACACACTTGTGTTATGGAGGGGACGTGAAGCAAAATCCCAGCTAAATCGGGTTTTAAAGCCGCTTTAGTATCCGCTTCTGTACTCTGTCACCGATGCTAATGCACAAAAAGCTTGTTCCAGGTGCCATGCCATGTTCTGAGTAGGACAGATGCCTTGGTTTTGTGTTGGACGCTCAGAATAGAAATCTGTGTCACATCACACAAGACTGGTCATGCGTGGGAAGAGTCGATGAGCAGACGGCCAATGGCGTACACGCTATGCAATATACTCCACTATCTCCTCTGCATTCTTTGCGTCTCTTGCTTTTTGTAATCAGCGTCAAAGATACTCTTCTCCTGTCTTCATAGAGATCATGTCTAAAAAGTCTCAAATCTACCCTACTTGTTCCTGAGTAGGGCATTGTCGCTTGAAAAGTGAAACCGCGCTGCGATTATGACTCGGCCATTGCTTTGTATTTCCAGCTCAGTGCCTTCTCTTACGACTAGAGTAGAAGCAACACTGTTACTAGAGGTGTAGTTGGCCCCACCTCATCGGCTCATCCTCGGTCACGAAGGCCAAGCTTTTAACACGAAAGCGCCCCTTTTACAGCCTCAATCTCGTCTCATCCTCTGCGTGCCGTCCATCTTTACACTCGTGATACGACGTTCTTGTTTTCGATCTGATCTCTTTTTCCTTCTCATCACCTCGTCGTCGCAAAGTCATCAAAATACATTACACTTCATGTTCTATATCATGCTCAAATACCTCGCCGCTGCCATGCCGTGAAATCTGGGGAAACTTGCTCAAAACTTGCTCACTATTTCGCCTTGTGACAGCGTGAACTTTCGACATCTGCGATCTCACAATTTTTGAGGCGTGACGCCGTGACAATCCTGAAACGCAAAATCGTAAAGTGGAATAGTGGTTCAAATCCACAGGCACGATGCCTCAGCTGTTGGTTGATGGCGTTCATGTTAAAGCAGCATGGTACGTGCACTGACTTTTGCCAAGCACCTTCGAGTAGATTACTCAATTGGGTCTTGTGATGCTCGCTTGCAAATCCATGCGTTTGTTTCACTACAGCATCGCAGTATGACTGACCTTCTCGTAGTGTACCCTGTATCAGGGGTCACCGCGTCGGAACATGTGACCATTTCTCAAGAATCATGATACAAACTCGAACCCCTGGACGACCTCAACTTTCTGCATGTGCTTGCAGTGACGCTGGCATCGAATGTCATTGCAATCAACCAAGTGCATATGTCATTCCTGGTCACCGTTAGTTTCGCGATGTCCGAAATATAGTTCTTCATGCTAACGCAGTTCCCAGGTCCGCTGATCTTGCCGGACAAGCACGACGATCAGCCAGTCATCTTCAATGCTGTTCGCACTAATGCTAAGCTCCAGTTCAACATCTCGCCTATATCGAAAAGGCGCCATGTGAAGATAGAACCAGTGCTAGTGGGAAAAGGGAAAGAGAAAGCCTCAGCTGAATCACGGTCCTGCTCCCCAATACCAAGATTCCCCAATCTGCCAACTCCAATCAGCAATGACCTTAGGGAATACAAAACAGTACCAGAACTAGCAGCTTCACTACATAAGCACCATGCAGAAGGTGATTCTGGTTCTGCAGCAACATGTGCCTGCTGTAAGCAAGCAGCATACCGTCTAATGAATCCTCCTCCAGTTCAGGAGTGGGAACAAGAAGACCCAAGGAATATGTCTCCAACTCACGACTCCGACTCGAACTCGACTGGCGAAGCCTCCGACGAGAGCCCTGTTCGTGAAGGCAAGCGCGCGAAGCGAAGCACAGACGATCCAGCGCTCCTGCTCACCCAGCCATTCAAACCACGAAGTCCAAACACGTATCAACCTAATCAGCCTTCTTCACTTCAACAAGTACAATATCAGTCCGACGTCGATTTCTTGCTCAACCTCCCACCCGACCCTATGATCAACTACCCGCCGTCACAACCTTTGCCAATGCCAGATGTCGACCTAACCCACTTTGGGCACAATCCAAGTTGCGCTGAAGGGACACTCAAAGGGATCTATTCTATCCAGATTGATGAGCCAAAGTTCAGGTCGAATGCGTTTTCGAAGGACTTTTGTCCTTGTGAAAGTGAAGACGCTTGCGTCTGTGTGGGTTGTGCTGACCATCCTGAAAACCCTGCCACGATCAGACATGTCATGGAAGGCTTGAATTTCCAAGCTACTGACGCCTACTACAACAATCCCGATTTTGTAATGCCTGATATCCCAGCAGAGGATGACGAAGCGCCTGCTACCGATAACCTAGCAAATCCTGGGCATAGCTGTTGCGTCAAATTGAAAGCTCCTAGCAATACAATTGTGCCAACACATCCACAAACAGATTTGGCTGCAAAGTTTCCAACTCTGTCTCTTGATCCGAACCAAAGTAATGCTGCTGCTTCTTCCTCATTCATACCTCCCCAACAAGCACAGCATCTGCAGCCCTTTCCACAAAGCATTCAGCAAGGAAATGCTGCTGGTTCCTCTTCGCCCTTACCTCCGCAACAAGCGCGGCATCTGCAGCCTTTCCCACAAAGCGTCCAAACACAAAGCATTGAACAAGTAAATGCTACTGCTCAACACATTGCATGGGTGAAACAGCTCATAGCGTTGAAGACGACACTACCAAGCACTCAAGGCCAAAGCAGTGGCACCCCTTCGTCAGCAGATGCAATGCCATTCGCAGAGTACCTCAGACGTCGTCAAGCAGGTGAACCAACGGGAGTACACTTGGCTGTAGTCAAAGCAGTAATGGCTGCTGTTTCGGAGGCAAGGGCAGAGGCAAAGCGTGAGAAAAAACCTTTTGCAAGAAAATTACAAAACCAAATCGAAAAGGATGTAGCTGCGCGGACTTACGCAGAATGGGGTTGCCTGCCCCCAGGTCAAACTGATCAAACTAGCCAAGTCCCTACTTCGACACTCACTCCAACCCTACCGGCGGATGTCCCAGGTCGTCAGTCTGGAGCAAGAGCGAAAGGCCATAGCCAATCCCTACGATCACTAGGACAAAGCAAGAAGAAAGCGCAAACTCAAGCTCAAAAGAATGAAGCACCAACTCGAGTTAGCGGTCTTGGTGGTGGAAGCTCCTCCAACGAATTCCGTAGTGAACCTCTGCCGGTCCATATTCTGAACAGTGCTGTCGCGAATACACAATACATGAGTCCACAAGGTCAAGTCAACCAAGACGATGGTGCAATGAACATTCAGGCAGAAAACATCCAACCTGCAGGTCAAAGCAATCTGGCCTCTTCCTCGGCGAAACCCTACATTCAATCTCAAATAACATTTGAGGCAGACCCCGCGCAAGCTCTGAGTGGCGCGCCTCAACTCTCTGTTCCTCCAGGTATCGAACAACAACCTATTCAATTGCCGTTAGATTTCGAAGCACAGCTACCAACTCCAGATGAAGATGCACAATCCGCTGCTTTGCTGGCGGAATTTGAAGAATACATACAAAGCTTGCCTGATTCCCAAGCACAATACTCGGCCAATCAAGATGAAAGTGGTCAAGCGCCTTCTTCAACAGGTGTCTTTCCACAGCCTCAAGACCCCCAATCTTCGACAAGTGAGTCACAAAATGTCACTGCCCAAGGTCAGACCGGTGTTGCTTCCTACTCGATGGACTATGAGACACAATATATGCAACATTTGCAGACACAAGGTCTAGCAAATTTTCAACCACAAGCACAATTCACACCCAATCCTTTGACTCTAGGTTCTACCTACAATCCCAACTTGATGCCAGAACCCACGACTATGACCATTGCACAACTGCAAGCGTTTCAGCAACAACTCAGGCTACAACAACAGCAGGTTCAAGAGATGCTTGATCAGCAAGCTTTCAACATGCCTTATTACCAATTCTTCGCCACTAACACAATCAACAACACCAATAACCAGCAGGATTTCCATACAGTCGTGAATACCAATAACCAGCAGGACCTCAACACAATCGTCAACACAGATGACCAGCAAGACTTTACTATGTATGGAGCATTACCACAAGGGACAACAACAGGCTTCGATCAGTCTACAATGGAACTCGACACTATCAACCCCGATGTTCTGCAGCAGGAGCAGGGTGGAGGCCCAGTGTCGCAAACAACCACAGGCTTCCCTCAGCCTACAATGCAGTTCGAAACCATTAATCCCAATGTTCTGCAACTCGAGCAGGGTGATAATATTAGTGATGGTAGAGCAGTACCACAAGGAACAGCAGCATTTCTCGGAGTTGTCAATCCCAATGTTCTACAGCAAAAGCAGGGTGGGAATGATGACGCTGGCCAATTATGAGCATTACGATTACGTCGAGGTGTGAGACATTATCAAAGCATGTTGTTCACGCAAATCTATCAGCAAAGTCTTGCAATGGGAGCAAGACGATGGTGGCTCCAAGCATGAAACATTGAGTTTGTATCAAGGTGCAACTCTCATTAACGAAAGCATGTTAGTCTTTGTAGACTTTTTTATGATTATACCCAAAAAGGGCAGAGAATAGAGATACAAGAGTATAGATAGTGTAGTATACCTAAATTAATGATGACGCTTCACATTATATCACTCCATCTTCTCAATGGCAGACAGAGAGGTATGTCGTGTGTGTGGGCTTGATGTTTGTCTGGATCTTTATGTTTGTGCTTTCTCTGCATTGTACAATTTGACCTGCTAGGGGCACCTCCCTCCTCTTTACCGCCATAAAATTCACCACCCAGCCTGTCTATCGCTAAGGCAAGCCACTGGGGCCCTATAGGGACTTTAGCCCCGAGCTTCCCCCCCGCCCTAGCATATGAACTATAGGAAAATCGGGTCTGCTTTTGAAGGGGCCCGGATCAGCTTTGCCTATCAGGACACCGCGAAAGTGTGCGAAACGCTTAGTACATGTAGGTATTCAAGCCCCTACGTCACGCCCGTCCACACACCCACCGCCGAGTTCACGTACCTCGTGACATGCATCCGCACATTGATATTACTGCTGGACGACGAGAGGAGAGGAGACGAAAAACAGATGATGACGCTTGTAGGGGGAGGGGTTTATAGCTGTGTCCTGCCTCGTGTAAGCCGCAAGATGTGCGTGCATATATAGAGCTGTGGACGATTCAATCTAGCAGGCAGGCAGACCTATCGTGTACGGTACGGTGTAAGCTGATGTTTTTTTTCTTTTTTGCAAAGGCTAAGAAACTCGGCGGAGATTTATTTTCGGACTACATTCAAGAGGGATGAGAAGATAGAAGATCTGTGGCGTAGTAGCATAGCATAGCATAGCATAGCCGAGTCAAGCAAGGACAATAGCATGTCCGATTCGTGAGAGGTTAGCTGTGGTTGATGTTTCGTGGAATGTTCCAGGACATTTTGCGGACTAAAAAGTCGGTGTTTACAGAAGAAGTAGCTCTCTCTGTATTCTATATCAATAGTGAACAATAAATAGCTGGGCTTTGCAAATATTTCAACACTTACTCAACCCAGACTGCGCATATGCTTTCATTGTACATCGTCTCTTTTCTTCTTCTTCTTCTTCCTCGTTCCCTTCCCCCCTCCTCTACCTTTGCCTGGCACCAACTCAAAGTCCAAAGTCCCAGCCCCCGCTATAATCATCGCTCATCGCTTAACAACATCATCACCAACAACATATCCCCTAGCGACACCACGTCTACCTTGTTCCATTTTTGCACCGTTTCGTTTGCCATCATTTTCTCTTCCTTCGTCGTCGTCATCATAAGCAACATTATAATCACTACCTAGACCTTGCCAACTCCTATTGTTTTTAAAGTATTCGGCGGCTGGTGAGACGATGCCGTTTATTTTAGCGAGTGTGGAGGGGCCGGAGCGTTTTGTGAGGGTTTGTGTTGTTTGTGTTGTTTGTGTTGTATTGTTGGGGCTGGTTGGGTTGGTTGTGTTGGTGTTGGTGTTGGGGGTAGTGCTAGGTTTATTTGGACGACCCATAGGACGAGAATGCGAGATGTAGCGACCTGTACGGAGGTCGAATTCAGGTGGTTCGGATTCTTCTTCTTCTTCTTCTTCTTCTTCTTCTTCTTCTTCTTCATCTGCGTGTGTTTCCAGTTCAGTTGACACACCATCTGCGCCCTCTTCAACCGCCCCGTTCCCATCTCCATTTCGAGCACCCTCCTCCTCACCCAACTGACTCCTCTTCAGAACATCACCAAAATCCGCACTCCACTCCCCCGTCCAAACCCTCTCCCCGACCCCCTTCAACGCCCACTCCAACTCCGCCGGCGTGACAACCGGCCTCCAAAAATCGCCTTGATTCTCAAAAAGACTACTTTCCCAACAGCCCACCACAACCCAGCCGCCGACCTCACTGAAATTGGCGACTTTGGCGGCATTCACCTTGCCGACGACGAAAGTGTAGGATTTTTTGCCGGCACTAGCGATGAGGGATTTGAGATGGGCGAGGATGGTCATGTAGGAGGAGACACTTAGCGTGTTTAGCAAGATGCCGATGATGGGCTCGTTGGCGAGTTTGGACAGCAGGGCGTAGCGACGGCGGAGGGGGAGGTGGGATGTTGCTAGGGTGGGGGTAACAGTTGTGGAAGGCGGTTGAGGCGTGGTGGGCAAGATGTGGATTGGACCGGTGCGAGAGTGGAGGGTTAGGAGGAGGGAAGGTGGCGGATCTGAGATGTGGAAGAGGGCGTAGGATTGTAGGGCGCTTGGGTCCGTAGCGACGTCGTCTGGAACTGTGCGATTGGGGAGTAAGGAGGAAGTGTTGTGGATGATGTCTGTGGTGAAGATGTTGGTGTAGCCTGCAACAGTTTTGAGGAGGGAGGACAATTCGGGGAGGTAGCTGTTGAATGGGATATCAGCCATGAGGATGATTTTTTGCGTGAGATTTGGGTAGGTGGATTGGAAGGAGGAGACGACGGATGGGAGATGCAGTGGTGGTTTGGTGAAGACGTAGATGACTGGTAGTCGCGCAGTGGGTGAGAGACAGGATCGCCCGTAGTGTACGACGACGTCTGCTTCTGCGTGTTCTGCCGCCACTTCATCGACGCAACAGGCGCCGTATGATGTATCCGCCAGTATGTAGAGACGTTCCTCAATGTCTTTGGCAATCTTCACATCGTTAACGCTATTATCTTTTTCTGCATCAACGCTACTGTCTTTGGCGCTTCTGCGGGCATGTTTCAAGCCTCGTGATAGCGCTTGAAAGACGCGCGGGGCATCTACAAGCATATGATCGGGAAACTGCAAAGCGATGCGCTTCCATCGTCCTGCTCGGATTTCGGCGACTGTTCGTTGGATCTCATAGGTGAGGAGGAGTTGTTGGTTGGAGAGTTGGGAGCTGGTTGGGTTTGTTGGCTTCGGAGTGCTGCTGCTTTCTTGGAAGATGTGAGCATCGGGCGTGCTGAGCACTGGTGCCGCTCCTAACTCTGTTGCTGTCATTGCTGGTATAGGAGATGTTTTGTTTTGATTGTTGGTTTGAGAAGAGAAGATGAAAAAAGAAGAAGTTATTCCGAGATGATTTACCAGACTTGAAGAGCTGGGGATGATGATTCCGCGCGTTTAGGTCCGGGGTCTCTTTTGTTTCACCTTGGTGTCACATCTTTGCGCTCAGATTGTATTGCTCGGCTCAAGATATATAAAGTCTACGCTGTCTGGCTTGTCCCATTTCCATCTATCTACCATCATTATCATATTGCTCAACATGGAATCCTCAAAATGGGCCACTGATCCTGCAAAGGACACACCTGTCAGTATATCTATATCACTAATTACCAATATACTCTACTCCAACTGACACTAGGCCAGAAATCTACATTCACTCTCAACCCCGCCGCCCCAGAATACAGCTTTACTCCTTCACCCGCACCAACACCACAACAAGCTTTCACTCCACAATCCTACCCCGATGAAGACGAGTTCGCATCGCAAACAAGAGCACAAGATGATCTCGACCTCTTTGACGACGACTTTGAACCAATTCAACATGTTCCCCCGCCTCAAGAACCAGTCACATCTGTACCCCGTGGTGAAGGTAGAGGAGGACGAGGGAGGGGAGGAAGAGGTACAGGAGGCTTCCAACAAGAACCTGCTGGAGCTGCTACTGCTCGTCCTACGACATACACAGACGTGAGACTAGAAGAGACATCACCCACGAACCCAACTTCCACCACCGACGACACAAACCCACCACCACCAACCACCGACGAACCCACACCCACACGCCCCCGCATCGAAGCCGTCCGCGGCGACCGCAGCAAAACCGGCGGTCTTAAAAAAGCCAAACTAACCGAAGAAGAGCTCACAGAACGCATGGCAGTCATGAAGCTCAAAAACGCCACACGCACCGCCGACTACGAACGCGCCGCGGCAGACGAAGCATCCTTCCGCGAACGAGAAATCCAAGCGCAAGTGAAACGGGCGGAGGAGTTTAGGAATCGACAGCAGATGGATAAGGAGCGGGAGAAGAATGCGGCGAGGAAGTTGATGGCGATGGGCGGGAGAGAGTGGGATACGGAGAAGAGTATGGAGGAGGAGAGGGATGGGAGGAGGAGTCAGTTTAGGAGGGGGGCGTTTGGTGGTGTTGTTGTTAGTAGTGGTTCGAGGACGCCTGTTGCTGGAAGTGAAGATGTAGCGCCTGGATGGGGTGAGAGTACGGATGCGGTAGGATGGACGGGAAGCATACCACCACCTTCCGAGGCAGGAGAGTCATCTACACGACCGGACTTGTTCGAAGATCGTCAACGCGACGAGTATCGTGGTGGCGGAGGAGGAAGAGGACGAGGAGGCAGAGGAAGAGGAGGATATGAAGGACGAGGTGGAGGCTATGAAGGACTAGGCGGACGAGGACGCGGTAGGGGTCGAGGTTCAGGCGCAAACACTCCGAATCGCTTCAACGCAACCACCGAAGACTTTCCAGCACTTGGCTCAGCAGCAACAAAGAACACCAACACTGGTAGTAGTGCATGGGGAGCATCAACATCAACATCAACAACAACAACAACAACACAAACAAAGGCAACAGAAGCAACAAAACCTGAGTGGGACAAACCGACACCCAGCGGCGATTGGGCGGATGAAATGGCTCAGCCTGTTGAAGGCAATAGTACGCAGAAGTGGTAGCATGTAGTAGATGTAAATGTAGTGGTATTTTGGGTAGTTGTTTTGGTTCGCTTCGCTTCGCTAGATACGTGAGGGGTATGTATGTCACTAAAAGGTGAATTAGGAGATTCATTGGAGACTGAACATTCGAATGTGGCAGCCTGTTGTCACCATCTTATATCATCATCACCATTGCTCCACTCCTTCTCCATTCTTTTCTCCCTCAATGTTCTGCAGTAGCTCACTCACACCCAATTGATCCCCGCCCAGCATCCAAGACTAACCCCAACAAAGCCCGGCCTTCAGTCCCGCCAGGGCCCGCGGTAGATTCTATCCCATTTCACCCATCTAATTCGTCAAACTTTCCTCAGGTACGTTTCATCTGCACGCTACGTCCCGTCTTCCAAGCACGCGCGTGAAGACCGTGCTCGGCCATGCAGGTACTTGAGTCGATCCCCGCTTACGGACGACGTGTCAAGTGCTCGGTGCAGTTTGACACGCTGGCGTTGCTTGTCGAGTCGGCCTGAGCGTGGGCCTGACTTGTCACTCTTGTCGCTTGTCACTGGACTGTCTGTTGTCTTATATGATTCGTGGCCTTTAGCCTGGCCAGGCTATGAAGGAAACAGGTACCTTGAAAAACGAAAGATAATGATCGGAATAGACGAGGCTATGCTTCAATCACAAAACAGAAAAAAACAGCACAAATCACGATCCCTGGACCCTCAATGGCTCGCTCCAGCTCAGCCTGAAATGCACAAAAAGCAAAAAACAAACCCCGCCGTACCTGTCAACTGTAACTGATTCAAAACGTAACCTATACGCCATGACGGCTCGAAGCCTTGTCCTCCAAGCCAATGATGCCACTAAACCTTGTGGCTACTTGGCTACCTCCCTCGAGGGTCCTGTGTACATGATATGTACGGCAAGACATATTTACTCTTCATATCTCTCCTCCCTTGCATATTTCTTATATCATCTGCATATCCATTCGTAGTATTACTCCTCCTTGCATACCTCCAATTCTATCCACCGATCCTTGCATATCTCATTTATTTCTACAATACATCTCCACAATGCCAGGAGGTCAACACCCCCCTCTCTCCATCATCCTGTCCTGGCCTGAAAAAGGCACCGTCCCAGCATCAGCTAGTGCACGACATGGCACTGTCATCTGGCTATGCGTGTTACTGTTCTTGTGTGTGTTGGTTATGGCGGCAAGGATGAGGGCGAGGTGGTTGAGAGGGAATTATGGGATGGATGATTGGTTGCTTTTGGGTAGTTTGGTGAGTGTGAGAAGATTCGTTATTGATGATGAGTATGGTTTGATGCATGGGGTATGAGTGATAAGACTGACTTTTCGGGTGATATATAGGTGCCGACGATAGGAATGGTCGTTGTTAGTTCATTAGGTCTTTCCTTCCACCCAAGTACATTACTTCGTTCATAGTGTCTGACAGACGTCTACGCAGGTCTCGAAAAATACGGATTCGGTCAACATATCTGGGATCTAGATATTACCACGCTCATTGAAGCAAGAAAAGTAATCCAATCTCCCCCTCACCCTTTTCCTCACCCTTCTCCTCAAACCCCTCTCATCACTTCCTCTTCCGCTTCTCATTCTCCTTCACTACTAACATGAATATAATATTTGTTTAGGTCGTCTTCGCAACAGAAATAACATTCCTCTGGGCCTCCAGCCTGATAAAACTCTCAATTTTGTGCTTCTACACACGACTAGCTCGAGACTCGATGACGTCAAGGTATATCGCGATGGTCCGGGCGAGCATGGCGTTTATTGTGGTGTATTTGGGAGTGTTTACTGTGGTGTTGTGTTTGACTTGTCGGCCTTTTGTGAGTTTTTATTTTCTCTTTCGTGTTTTTGTTTGGCGCGAAGGAAGGAGAAAAACAAGGCAACGAGAAAGAAGATGTGGTATAACAACAGGTAGAAGCAAAGATGAGTTCGGGAGAAGAAGATCTAGTCAGGCAATGGAGAACGAGAAGATGGAAAGACTAGGGCAAAAGCGCGAGGAAGAAGAAGAAGCATACGACAACGGCTACCAATCTCACAAGCTAACCTATATTCTTACGACTGTTTGTAGAGTGCCTTTTGGACACAAATCTACAAATACATGCTACCACACAAAGACTTTACTTGCGTAGACGAAGGAGCGAGTTTGTTATGGAATACTGGAATCAGTGTCATACAGGTACGTCGCTAGTTCTTGCACATATACTTGGATTCATTATTCGCATACTGTACAACTATCACATCGTGTCAACAGTTCCATAAAGTACCCATGCAGTATACTGTTCCCCCCCTTCTACCAGCATGCGTACACATCCGCTCTCCAACCAACAACTTCCCCCCTCTTCAGGTACCACCCATAAGACTCACCACTGACATCCCTCTCCCATCTCCCAGGACTTCTTAACAACCTCCCTTCCTTTTACACTCTTCTGGAGTCTAGCACTCCCCTCAAGACAGAAAATGGCTTTAGGCGCCATCTTCGCGTTGGGGTTTCTGGTGTGTATCACTGGTGTGATGCGGTTTTATTATCTGTTTGTCATGTATTATCGGACGTATGATGTTACTTGTAAGTGCTTTTTGCTATTGGTTTATTTTTTTAATGAGAAGGGGGAATGTGTGTGTGAGAGGGAGGAGAGAGATGTGTCAAAGAGAGAGAGAGAGAGTAGAGAGGTTGTTGGCCTGAGAATGTGACAAAGTTGTCATGTTGACGAAATAGGTAGAGAAGGAGGTAGAGGTACAGATACTGACGTATCTGTATAGATATCGCCCGAGATACACTAGCCTGGACAACCACTGAGCTTCTGGTCGGCACAATCTGCGCTTCAGCTCCTGCATTAAAGGTATCACTCATCCCTCTTTCCCTTTCCCATTCCAACCCACCAACCCTCTCTCTCTTCCACCACGTTCCATCCCATGCCTCTCTCCTCAACCAAAGCATCCATACTAACGCCAACCACAGATTTACTTCCGCACCCTCCTCCCCTCTCAAAACAACAACTCATTAGAGTCAAACTCAAACCAAAACAACAACAACAACAACGTTCAGACCAATCAAGCACCATTCGCACCAAGTACTATCCTCTCCTTCCACCATTCCCACCGTCGTTGTAGTAGGAGTATGATGCAGCAACAACCATCACGATCATCCATATGGCGCAAGACACAAATGCAAGATAGTTTCGTCCGCCTTGATGATGGTGACGAAGAGAGAGATATTGGAATTGCACGAACGACTGAGACCATGCCTGACAGCGAGAAGACGGCTGTGGTTCCTATAGCGCAGGAGGTAGAGAGATGTTCACCTGAGTCCGAGTACATGAATGCGTCCGACGAGTCGTCATACTCCAGTTTCAACAGCAACAGCACAACGACAGAGACGACAACAACGAAGTCACAGTCTCCGCTGTATTGGCCAACGAGTCGCAGCTGGTGCGAGAAGATTGATGAAATTGGCGGCAGCGTGCTTGGGAGTGATAACGAATTGAGCGATATTGGGTCGCCCATTTCTAGTGTGCGGTCGAATTAGACTAGACGGAACAAAGAGGCTACTCCTACTCTACTCCTACTCCTGCTCTGTAAAGAAGCTACTCCTGCCCCTGGTTCTACTCCTACTCTGTGATGCTCTTGTGTGACTATCAACAAGCAATAAGTAATAAACAACAAGGAACGAGATTATGGACCGCCCTGCCACCCGCCCACCCACTCCCACCGCCGCCGCCGGCCAGTGGTATAAGGACCGCCCTGCTATAGCATGGCAGCCACAGTGTGTTCGCCTAGACTACAATAGCCTTCCTTATCAGCAGGAACAGGAAATTGAAAACTCTCCAGGATATCACTCTTCGACAACCAAATTCAAGAATTGATAGCTGCATCGCTGCTACAGCTCAGAACATAATAATGGAATATAACAAAAACCAAAACTTGAGAGCTGCCTGCCTGCCTGCCTACCTACCTACCAACGCCAGCGTTAAGCTTAACGACGTCCCTACGAACGCCGTGTTACACAAACTGCTAAGTAACAAATCGAGCCCCGTGGGCGGGGGAGGTGGTGGCCGGCGGTGCGGAGGGGGTGGGTGGGTGGGCGCGACATAGTCTATCTCAGGGATGTCTAAATCGAGCCCTCATTCTGTGGATATTATCGCAGCTCGCATTTATACAACTCAGGTCAAGGTAATTCCATTCCAGGTTATACAGCTTCACATTCTGAGGAGTCATGCAACTCCATGTGGTGCTCGTCGAACAGCCAGCCAGCCAGCCAGCTAGCTTACTGTACTCGCGGGAGTCTTCCCCAGACTAGCGAGCAAGAGAGCTTGATTGTATTGATAAATTTTAACAGTTTCAACTCTCCTGGTTTCAGTACATCCATATTATTTCTGTGCTGTTCTTCCCCACTCTGTTATTCCCAATCATCATCATCGCTCTCTTCTGCCGATTTCGATTTCGTCTTGTCCTGAGCCTTGTCCTTGCCTTCTGAAATCGGTGGTGCTGGTGTACCTGGACCACGGCTCGTAGTAGTGCTGCTGAGGATGTCGTAGCTTGCATCACTATCAGCAACGGAGTGTTCGTTCGATCGACGTGACTCTGCAGGTTTGAGCAAGTCAGATGCTACATTTGTTGTCGTTGTGGATTGCTCGTTTGGTATTGTTAGTGTTGTTGAGCCTCTGCTTTCTGGTTCAACGACTGTTATTTCTTTTGCTGATGGTGTTGTGATCGCTGCGTTCTTTTCCTCGATTTCAGTTTCGTCATCTTCATCACCCCATCCAATTTCCTCTTCGTCCACTTTGCCCATTCCCTTCAATAGCTCCTTCCTCTTCCTCTCTTCAGTCTCGACAACATGTCTCAGGAAGTAGTAACGGGTGAAGAAAGTCTTATACTCGACTTGCTCGGGCACCAACTTCTCCATCGTCCTCCTCAGCTCTTCAAACTGTGCCAAATCCTTCGCAATCTCGTCCGTCTTAGCTTGAATATCAAAGCTCTCTTTCCAACTTGCAAATTCGTCATCTATAGGATCCGATGTAAAGTTTGATGTCTGTGTATGAATGACATGGAGTTGTGCGTCGAATCTTGTGGCGTGTACAACTCGTCTGCCTTCTGCATCTTTACTCTCGAAGCGTCGTTTACCACTTGCGTCGTCGGCTGAGGGAGGTGCAACGGTAATTGATGTACGTAGGAAGTCGCGGAGACCTGTACCTAGACGTTCGATGGCTTCATCTGCGCGATCTTCGACAGCGGCGAGCTGGGCGAGGCGGGAGGTTGTGACGGATTGGAAGCGTGTGAAAAGGCTGGCAGCTTCATTCAGGAGTGACTCGGAGGTGAGCTCGTTGACTGCGGCTGACGTGTCTTTAGGTTTGGAGGTAGTCGATGTGGTAGAGTCAGATGGTTGAGCGGCGAAGGAAGCAGGGTCAGAAGGGTCGAATGGAATGCTACGCTGATTTGCTGTTGTGTCTGTTGACGTCGATGACTCAGAAGGAGCAAGGGAGATGTTTTTGGTTTGATTGACGAGGTCTGTTATATTCTTGCTTGCTTCGGTGCTGACGGAAGCTAATTCTTTGCGTGCTTCTTCGATGTATGTTTCACTCTGCGATAGGTTAATTAGCACATCATCTTATTATTGGCTCGACTTCGGTAACGAACCTGCTTCTTGACTGACCCCCATAGGCCTCCTAGCTTGGCACCCCATGGAGATGAGCTGATGGCCTTGTACGCTTCGCGGACCTCGGTGTTTAGATCGCGGGCTGGAGTATTGTCGCCAAGCTGTCGGTCTTTGTTTTCTTCTGGGGACAGAGATTCTTCTTGGATGTGATCATATGCGACGTCCATGGCGGTTATTGAACTGTCATATGGAGGGTTTGTATATAGCAACTGATTCAGAGATGAGATGATGGGGGTATTATTGATACGACAAGTCGACAACAATGCCAAGAAGTGTGATCGACAGCGGGGTAGAAAGGAGCTGTTGCAGATGTGTTTCAACTTTATGCTACGTTGATCTTATGTACGATATTCACAGTGACTAATCTTCAATGTGTTTCAAATTTTTGTAAATTGATCTTATGTGCGTATATTCACATTGACTATTCTTCATCTCCCTCCAGCCAAATCTCATGACCATCTCCTTCTCTTAATAACCAAGTTGCACTGGCTCCAACCACAGCTTCAACTGCAAGTATCCACCAAGCTATCCATACTCTACCCTTCTTCAGCCCGAAGCCATATAATGTGCTGAAAATAATAGGTCCAATGGTCCTACTGCCACTGCTGAGGCTAGAAGCAAGGCCATGGACTGACGCCAAGGCCGAAGGATGAGGTGTGCAGTTGTTTACCAAGATCTGTGTAAGAGGTAACGTAAATGTTCGTCCCAACACTTGTAGAAACAGTATAGCTGATATCACGATCCAAACAAATACACCATCTGCGGGTGCTGGAGAGATCGACTTGGTAGATACGAGCGCCAAATATGGTGTCAATAAGTATACACAAGGAAAAGTGAAGAGACAAAAAGTGCGGTATGTGTTAACAACTCCAAAGCGTGCAACAACACGTGAGTATACTCCGAATTGTAAGCATAGACCAATGACGCCTATCAAGCCAATTGCGAAGCCTAGAGTCGATGGTGGTAAACCTAGACCACCTGTGAATGAAAGTGGGAAGTGTCGGTGTGTAGTCGGAGCTCGTGGTGTAGATAGGAATAGGTACCAGAGATTGTTGAAGGTAGCTACATGGATGTGTAGTAGACATGCTGCAAGGAACGTGAAACAAACATTCGGTGTAAAAATGCGGCGATAGGCTAGCTTTGGCCGTCGCTTGCTTGTGGATGCATTGCTGATCAATGAAATGTTCCTTTGATGTCTTTGTGTCTCAAGCTCAAAGGCATCCGTAGATGCCTCAAGTACTTGATAATCAGTGGTTGATTGCTTTCGAAACTTCTTGAGAACGAATCGAGCAAAAGAACGACCAATTTCCAGTGGACGATCTGGCCATTCCCGACGATCCATGTGCGTTTCTTCCAAGCCAAATATGACGAGTGATATGGAGAAGACAAATACACCAGCAAATACTAGATTCGGTAGTGCGTAAGGATATTTTCTCATCCAATAGACTCCATCTGCACCACCAAAAACAGAGTCTTTGCCGAAAAGCGAAGGGAACGTCTCCACCGGACTTTGTAGCCAACCTCCCAGGACAGGTCCTATCAGCACTCCAATGTTGAAAGTCACTGGCAAGACTAGAAACGCCTTTGGTTGATACTTTCGATCCTTGACAATCTCGGATATCATCGTACGCATGACACCCACATTACCATTCAGAGCACCACCCACGAACCTGAAGAACATCAACGCAGCAAGACTACGCGAGAACGCGATTCCGATTGTGGCCATCAACGTTCCCATCAGGCCGAATACAATCACGTTTTTGCGACCAACCCACTCTTTGTCTGCCATTCTTCCCCACCAGACCGCAGTCACGCATTGAGCCAAGGTGAATGAGCCTGATATGAAACCAGTCTGACTTGCTACGGCCGCATCTGATAAAGATTCGTCGAATGATTTGAGCATGTAGAAGATATATGCTTGCATTGACGTCTGAGCAAGTGGTTCTGCCAAACGAGCGAGGACTAAGATGAGTAATTGGTCTTTCCTGGGTAAATCACGCCAGCGCACATCTTCCAGCTTCCAGCTTTGGCTTTTGGGAGATACCGCAGGTTTGGCTGTGGCCTCTCCTTCTTGTTCCAGATGTGCGACTAGTTCTGGGACTGTGGAGGATCTTTCTGAGTGCAGATCTAATGATCCATATGTAGAGTCGCTATCTTCATCCTCCTCATCCTTGCGCCGTGAGTGGTCGCCAGCTAATGTGGTTTCGGAATCTGATAGCCGTCCACCTTCCTCCTCTTTCAGCAAATGTTGCTTCTCTTCATTTGTGGTTACGGATGTGGCGTTCATGGTCTGTATGGAGGCATCACTGGGCGTTCGTGCGTCACTAAGCCTGCGTGCGTCAAAAGGCTTACATGCAGCGAGCTTTTCATGCTTGACGGCAAGATAGTAACATTGCCGATGAGGTGTTCGGCTCGGTCAAGACAGCGAAGGTCCCAGATTTAAGCATTGGTGATGAGTCAGTACCAGTCACATGCCAAAGGTCAAACATCGCCCTTGTCCTCCTCGTCCTCTTCTTCCTGATTACTAGGTAACTTGCCTTTGTGTTCTCGTTATCAGGACGTGAATGTCGATTACTGTTCCGCTTCGTTACTGTGACTGTACAACGTCGCTGCTACATTACAAGATGTGCAATCAGCACTTTTCTCCTCGGACCCCTACATGTAACATACAGTATGGCGGTAAGACGCCGCCTTTCTGTTCGTGCTACTGTGTCTACGAATAGCACAGACCCGTGTCCCACCATACCGGCATGGCTCATCATAGTGTACTTAAGCAGGCCCGTAGATGCCATATGTTCAGTGTATATATATGTTTCACCGAACTTTCCTGCATGACTCCTTTTTTATTAGCTCTCTTCTCATCTGCAACTTTTGGCAGACTCGTGAATTGTGCTGGAGTGTGACCGGACTCACTAACCTGGTGAGTACCTTGATGGCTCGTTACCAATTATGCCAGGCACAGTCTATTCCGGCTACAACCAGAGAGGACTTCACATATCTGCCGAGAATTGATGTGATTGCTGACAGCGGACGACAGGAAGAATGGTGTAACACAGCATCGGTGGATGACCCAAAATAGTCAACCAGCCGCTGCGAAATGGTTGGGATGACACTACTAAGTCAATGCAGTACAACATGAGCCAACACAACAGGCCCACCAAGAGTCTCACCAACACCATCTGCCAGCACCACCATACTATTTAAGTGTCACCGGTATAAAGGGAGTCTTCATAGACGCATGCTCCCATGCTCATCACATCCACTGTTGATAGTCTCATCTTTTCAATAACATCGAACTTCACACTATCGCCATTTGACGCTAGATGTTTTCTCGGCTTCTGAAGAAAGATCGGTCTCGTCAGTCCACTCGAACTCGTGCAAAACGACCGCTCTCTAGGCATTCGTTAGACCTGACAGGTCTTTTGAGACCTGTTAACGCTGCCAGCGACTACGCGGAGGCTCCTGCCGGAAAGTCCCTGCGCCAGACACTGGAACTTTCCGCCAGGGTATTTCTCGAAAATCAGGATGATCTGAATTGTGAGCACGATTCACACGAAGGTCATCAGCATAATCATAGTCATACTCATGGAAGTCACCAACATAGCCACACTCATGATGGCTGCGGCCATTATCAGGATATTCAGCAGCACGAGGTCCACCAACATACTGATGCTGGGTCTCGTAGCAACTACCCACATGAACATACTCATCATGACCTTGGGCACGACTGTATCCACAACCATAGCAGCGACAATATACGACCCCAGCAAGTATGGCATGAGGACGTAGTGGCTGTGCCGAGCTCGGTGTACTCTCCTGTTCATGCTCTAGCCTACACTACCCATCCTTTGAGACACGACTATCAAGCCATTCCAACGACTACGTTTTGGCGAGTGCCGACGAATCCAGCGAGCTCAGAAGAGAGTATTACGGCTCTGCCGCAGAAGAATGTCCAGGAAGAGAAGCCGGCAACAGAGCTACAGACGAACCACGTTGTCTTGGATATACAAGGGTTGACTTGTACTGGTTGTGAGGCAGACTTATCTCGGGCACTGCAGAAGATCTCAGGCGTCAATAATTTGCGGACGAGTCTGATGCTCGCTCGAGCAGAATTTGATCTCCATGAGCCCGAACTAACACTGGATGAGCTCATTCAATCTGTCGAGCGCAGCACTGGCTTCACCCTGTCACAGCGGCAAGCAGATGGTGACTTTAGGGCGCTGGATCTCCTAGTCAATGACATCCACAAAGATTTCACGCTTCTAGAAAAGGTCAATGGCGTACAGGACATCACAAAACTCGACAAGCATATCATCAGGATTTCTTACGACCCAAACGTCATCGGCGCTCGTACGCTTCTCAGAGAGTGTCTGGATCAAGTCATCGATCTCGCTCCTGCTCATTCAACGTCAGATCAAGAAGTTAGCAGAAAGCATCTACACAGCCTAACAAGAACTACACTCATCTCCATCCTCCTCACAATACCGGTGCTTGTTCTAGCATGGGCGCGGCTGCCATCCCACCTTGTAGCCTACCAGAGTACTTCTTCCGTCCTTGCCACAATAATTCAGATCTTCGTGGCCGGGCCATTCTATCCTCCCACCTTACGAGCTCTGATCCTTCATCATGTTTTGGAGGCCGACCTGCTCATTGTCGTCAGTACATCAGCAGCGTACATCCTTTCAGTCGTAGACTACATCTATCTTCTGGCTGCAGGTCATTCGATCAAGGCAGGTGGTGCCGAAACCACATATTTCCAAGCAAGCACACTCCTCATCACGCTAGTAATGGTTGGTCGAACACTCAGCGCTTATGCCAGGCAGAAAGTAATCGACTTCATCTCTACGAAAAGCCTACAAGCTCAAACAGCCAATCTCTGTACTACGACGGGACGTTTCGTGGAAGAGCTTGATGTGCGATTGGTACAATATGGTGATCACTTTCTTGTCCAGCCTCATACCCGCATCCCCACAGATGGCGTTATAGTCAGTGGCACAACCGAAGTTGATGAGTCCCAGGTGACTGGAGAGTCCATCCCAGTGGTCAAAAATATTGGTTCTTCCGTTCTTGCTGGATCCTGGAACAGATCAGGTGTAGTTGTTGTGCGTCTCACGCAGCTGCCTGGCACGAATACAATCAGCAAGATCAACGCTGCAGTCGATGAAGCAAAGTTTTCCAAGACGCATACTGCTCAAGTTGTCGACAGAGTAAGAGGCTATTTCGTGCCAGTCGTTCTATGTCTTACAGTTATCACATTCGGGATATGGCTTGCGATAGGTTTGGCTGTTCGGCATCAGAGTGGACGTGAAGCTGCAATCACAGCTGTAACATACGCTCTGGCAGTCTTGATCATCTCCTGTCCCTGTGGACTCTGTCTAATCGTACCACTAGTCACCGTTGTTGCTGGGAGTGTTGCAGCGCGACATGGCATGATCGTGAAGTCTGCTTCGACATTCGAGCAAGCACGCAAGATTTCTCACGTCGTATTTGACAAGACTGGTACTCTTACGACAGTCTATCTGTCCGTTGTTGAAGAAATCTATTTGACTGGCGACCGCACACTCGCCGCCTCGCTTGCTTTAGCTCTGACGAAGGATAGTGAACATCCCGTCTCTCAGGGCATCTGCACGTACTTATCTGCCAATCAAACATCACCTGCTAGCACCGACAATCTCCAATCGCTCCTCAGTCAAGGCATGGAAGCAACCTATTACGGTACTCCAGTTCGGTGCGGAAACACTCGCTGGCTCAACCTCGAAAATCGTCCTGATGTCTTGAGCATGTCAGCCGCAAATCTTACAGTCGTCGGTCTAACGCTGAATGGCGCCTTGCTTGCATTATATGGTCTATCTTCGAAAATTCGTCCGGAGGCCGAGACGCTCATAGAGAGCCTGAGAGCTGAGAAAATTGGCATCTCTATCCTCAGCGGCGATGATGTAGGTCCAGTCAACGCTGTTGCGGCCGAACTTGGTATAGCACTCAAGCATGTGCGGGCTCGATGCACCCCACAGGACAAGCAGACTTACGTCGCAGAGATGACTGCTGCGGGCAAACAGGTACTTTTCATTGGCGATGGCACAAACGACGCTCCTGCTCTGGCTGCCGCTACTATTGGTGTACACATTCCCAGCACGACTAGCAACACGATCGTTGACATCACAGACGTATCTGCCACTAATCCAGGCCACGACATCACCCACACAGCAGCTGATGTAGTCCTCCTTCGTCCATCGCTTACAGCCGTATTAGATCTGCTGGATCTTTCCAGAGCACTGTATCGCCGCCTAGTATTAGCACTGGCGTGGTCATTTGTCTACAACTTACTAGCAATGGCTTTGGCTGGTGGTGCATTCATGAATGCGCGGATCCCACCTCAATGGGCTGCGCTTGGTGAGCTTGTTAGTGTTTTACCAGTGATAGCTATTGCGTTGACGTTAGCTGGATGGAAACGACCGAGGGCAGAAGAGAAAGAGGACAGGCTGGAAGTGAAATCTGAAGTGCAGATTGAGGGATGGAGCTGGAGGCGAGGGAGGAACTGGATGGGAAGGAGGCAGTGGAAGAGGGTTAGTGGGCTGATATGACTGAGGCGAATGCAGCGTAGCCGCTACGCAGAAAGCACTATGACATAAATCGAGCTGACTATCATTTAACACGATATGATTGTGAGGCTGTGCGGGCTTTCCGAGGAACGTCTGAAGTGGTTATATCAAAGCGAGCTGCGACTAGTACATTGGCTTACTCAGCCTCTCGTGAAAGTATATTCCTCCATACATATACACAGTCCTTTCCTTCATCAGAATCCGGACCTCGAGCTCCGAATTACAAGCCTTAAGCTATACGCTGCAAGTGCTCAATCTGACCTTGTGGGATGTGCGTGCCGCTTTTCAGTAACAATGCCTCCAATGGAACATCTTCCTTCATGCACTGCCCCTTCATCGAAATCTAGGCCCGAAGCTCCAAGCTCTTCGTGTGAGTGCTCAATGTGTCCTTCGAGGGATATGCGTGCCGCTTTTCCGCAGCAATGCCTCCACAACTTCTGTTCCGATGACGAGAGTGTGTCAGACCAAGCCAAGATGGTCTTTTACAGTACCCATCACACCTGTGTCGTCTCCAGTTCGAAACGATCTGGCGAAGATGCCAAGTTGATATTCACTGCTTCGCCTCTTCACTAACCTTCTTCTGCACTGCTCCCAGCTGCTTTACAGGGCCTCACTGCATATCTTGGTTACGCACTCGCAGTAAGAAGATATGATAGGTGCAGTTGAAAACCTTGTCGAGGTTGACCACATCATCGTACTCTCTCTGCTTGAGACATTCATGTGTACTGTGGTGTACCTGCTATTGTGACACTGCGCCTTGTCGAGATGTGCAGCACCATCGGAGCAGTGCCTCCAGGAAACTTGACACAACACTGAAACAAGTCGATATGTATTTCAGAAGGTATCACATTCCGACCATATTCGTCCAATGGCCGACTCTAGGTTGCTGGATCTTTCCTTCAGATGACCTACTACGCCTCTGCTATGACCTCCGCTTGCAGCGATGATCCTGTCAGCTTGAGCAACTTCAAGGTATGAGCCTCCACTCCATGCGCAGCTAGTGCTTCGCACTGTATAGGAGTGCACGGCCATGAAGCAAAGGTGTATAAAAGGCTCCTCCCATCGCTTTAACAGACCAGAAAAGAGATCATACATAACTCCCATTTTCATATCATCCCAAGTCAACAACAAGCCACCTTTCCCAAGCATCCACTTCCCATTCACACCACACCAAAATGTCCCCCACCACCCTCATCCTCCCCACCCTCCTCCTAACCCTCCAAGCACTCGCTGCTCCGACACCCACAACACCTAATCCCACAGTCACAATCACCAAACGCGCTCCTGCAGCTGGTGGCGTCGTAACAGCCGGCAACCTCGCCACCTACGCCCAATCCAACATCTACGACGGCATTGGTGGCGGGTCTGACAGCTACACCGCCTACGGCTGCAGTGCCTCGTCCAACTGGCCATCCAAGGCCTCCTGGGTATCCTTCGTCGACATGTTCAACGCCAACAAACCACTCATGTTCAGTTCGTGCTCCAACATCTGGGGTTTGCCCAATGTAGATGGACCTGAAGTGGGGGCAATTTGGGATAGTATCCAGCAAGTTGCGGGCGAGACGGGCGTGGATCATCGTTTTATTTTGGCGATTATGATGCAGGAGAGCAAGGGGTGTGTTAGGGCGCCCACGAGTAACTATGGGGTCAGGAATCCAGGTTTGTGTCTACTTTTACTTTCACCTTCTATGAAGTACCACCTTCTACACACGTCCCAAGGCACAGCAACGACTAACACCCAGCGTCTTTGTTAGGCCTGATGCAATCCCACGACGGCGATGGGGCCTGCAACTCAGACTATACCGGACAGATCCAGACACCCTGTCCCACGGGCGTCATCACAGAGATGATCAGAGAAGGCGCAGCCGGGACTACTGCGGGCGACGGGCTGGCGCAGGCTATCAACGAGGCGAGTTGGGGTGGTGCCCAGGATGCCATGGCATTTTATACGGCGGCAAGGATTTATAACTCGGGATCTGTGGGACAGGGAGGGTGTTTGGAGAGTGGGATCGCTACGCATTGTTATGCTAGTGATATTGCCAACAGGCTTACTGGGTGGGTCTGGGCTGGCAGCAGTTGCAGATTTGATGGTTGAAAGAGGGATTTGATAGAGTGAGGATTGGGGAGGGTGGGAGGGAGAGGAGCTTGCGATGTGGTTTCCATCTGAGATTTGATCTTGTATCGGTTCTTTCGTATGGGTTTGATTTTGTTGTTGATCAGAGAGTACGGTTTCGTAGCATTGTTTCTGTTTCCTAGTATTACAATGCATTACACCCCAGTTTCAATCACCTTGTGGACCTAGGACATGACTTTGAGAATACTTTCCGAACACTCTAGATTAGTACAAGCATAGACATTCTCTAGCTATCTCAAGCCTTTCGGCTTTCATGGGCTTTCCACCAGATCATCCCCTGGGCAGCTCAACGAATACCTTTCTGAAGATCTCCTTGCTGTTGTACAGATTCAGCACCCTGATCCTCTCGTTGTCCAGATGTGCATTGTCACTAGCCTGTCCACAGGGCAAATGCGCTGCAGGGGCACCAAACTCCTTCTCCAAAAATCTGATTGCCGGGATCGACCCACCTTCGCGGATGTAGAGAGGACGTCTTGCTCGAGGAAATGTTGTAGAAGGCGTCATGGATAGAGGGGAGTCCATGATAGGAGGTGATAACGGCGTCTTATCTGTAGGAAGGATGACTGGTGTGCTACTTCCTTGTGCAAGTGTTGATGAGGTAGCCGGTGCGCCCTTTGCGCCTGTTGAAGGGCGGCGACCATTCACGCTCCGCGCCGTCGGAGGTTGTGAGCTTAGTGACGTGCGGCGTGGGACTCTGGGTGACCATACTTCCATAATGGCACGTTCGAGTGTTTGAAAGAGCTTATTGTTGTAATCACCCAGCCATGGCTCGGCTTGATTACCAATTGTAACTGTAAGATGGTTCTTTGATTCGAGCCGAGCAAATTCAGCATTGAGATAGGTGGAGAGATCAAAAGCAATCTGCGCAACAGATTGATTCGGAACGAGGCGCAAGGACAATGAAGCTTGAGCATGTCTGGGAATGATTGTTGAGTTCTGCGGACCCGAGGTTTTGAAATTGTGTATGGACAAAGTTGCATCTGCCCACCGTGCAAGAAGAGAGTTGATGAGATTGTTAGAGCTGCCGAGATCAGGATTACGCTCGATAAGAGTCCTGGCAATCTCCTCGTATAAGAGTTTTTCTTGTGCTGTTACTGACTTGACGTCGTCGTAGAATTGCGGTATCTGGACTTTGCCGTGAGGACCAGTCAGACGTGCAAGCAGTGACATAAGATCTTTGACTGGCTCATCGAGGAGTTTACTGCCATCAACACCACTATGCAGATCAGGCTCGTCACTGTGGACTTCGACAGTCGCATGAATCACACCTCTCAGACCGTACGTCAAGCAGGGCACTTCATCATCAAGCCAATAACTGTTCGCCAGCAGTATGTAATCGACACTACCGATGAGGTTCTTGCTCTGCACGATGGCCTGCTTGAAGCCACGAGACCCTCGTTCTTCCTCTCCTTCAATCAGGAACACAACATCGCACTCGAGGCTATGTTGTGCTACAAGTTCAGCTACAGCATAGATGGCAGCCATGACAGGACCCTTGTTATCAGTCACGCCACGACCATACACGTATCCGTCTTTTCCATGCATGGAGAAGGGATTGGCAGACCAGCCTTTGTCTTGCGTATTCTTGGCTGCGACGACATCGTAATGACCATAGAATAGGATTCTTGTCTTCGTGTTTTGCTTGATCAAATTACGACGAAACTCAGCAAAGACTACAGGATTGCAGCCTTGTTCTGTACTGAGTAACTCGGTAACTGCGCCATGCCTCTTGAAAACGGACCGAAGCCACGAGGCTGCTCGTCGACTGTCAGCCCTGCATTTCACATCTGAAGATACTGTACGGAAGGACACAAACTGCCTGAGCGAGTCAAGTAAATGCTCTGTAAAGGGATGTCAGCTGGGGTCAACGAAGAACTGCTTCTTACCGCATTCTTACCATCTGCTGTCTCGTGCGGGCGATGAGGCTGACTCGAAGAGCCGCTGACATCCCACAATGCAATAGTGTTGTCGTTACCACCAGAAACATATATAGGTTTGGTACCTCCACTGATGAATGACGATGCCAAGGCCATACCATGATGTGCTTTCCATCCTCCCAGCCACTCATATCGGTGATTAAACCTCTGCGCGACGTCAGTATAGGTGCATCAGACACCCAGACAAACCAGACTCACTGTGACTGAGCCGTTAAGTGCTGCAGCAAAAACATATCCTCCACCAAAGGACAAGCTCAAAATATCGTGGTCGTGTGGTTTCATGGTACGAAGTAGTTGCCGCGTCTCTAAGTCCCAAACATTAATCTCTCCCTCGACTCTTCCACTGCATAAGAAGCTCCCATCTAGGGCAATGCTGAGCACAGATTCGCCCGTGTCTCTTCCATCGTCAAGTTGGCCGAGCGAATGTAGTGCACCTTCTGCAGCCCCGTCTAGACCCCAGAACCTTATGACTCCGTCACCGCCTCCCGATATGAGTACTTCTTCTCTTTGAAATGCCTGTAGACCTTTCGCCAGGACCATACAATAGACATAACCGTAATGTGCAAATTGGTGGATATGGCTTCTGTCTATTTCAAGGTTGCGCTGGCTCTTGCCTTGTGGGTCTGGCGTCCCACGTCTAGGTGTGCGTATGCCTCCAGGGCCAAGGGAGTCGAAGAAACGGTCATGTCGTTGTGAGGGATGTGACTCGGGAGCGGGTGGTGGTCGAGAAGCGTAGTCTTTCAGGTTGCACCACTACTAAGCATAAGCTACTTTCATTGACATTCTTGAAAGAGCTAGCATACCTGTATGGATGTGTTTTGACAGCCTAAGTAAATAGTCTCGAGGCTAGTCGAATAGGCAATGCAGAAGATGTCGCCAATGTCGTAAGTACTGTAGATAGAGGCGAGGTGTTTCAAACCGTCCAACTCCCAGACCTAGAATATATCAGGATAGCCTGAGAACTATAAGGCTTAAGGGGTAACACACGTTCACATATCGATCAGCTGCGCTTGAGAAAAGCAGACGTTTGTCCTGGGAGATGGTCAAAGCTAAAATGCTGCCATTGTGCCCTTGGAGCTGCGCAACGCGTTCATACGTGCGCAACGAGTACACCTAGCCCATCTGTCAGCCATGCCATTGATTCTTAAATGGTTGCTACGCGTACAAGAACTTCTCCTCCTTGAGTGCCAGCGTATATATGTTGGTCATTTACGGCAAGGGCAAGTATAGACTGATCGTTTTGGAGACGCTGGACATTGAGAGGAGCTTGTAGTTCACCATGATCCTGCTCGTCATCGACATGGTCAGTCACAAGTTCTTCATCAAAAGTCGCTCTGCTGTCGACTTGTTCTAGTGCAAGATCGTCCATCAAGGTTGGTCTGAAAGTTTGAGGAGGTCAAGAACGGCTTCCCTTTTGGGACGGAAAACACACGATGAAAATAAGGCGTCATTGACAACCCTTCTTGCATTCTTCATTGTATTATATTGTAACACGAATATTCCATGCTCGCACATGGAGTACTATCTCAAAACAAGGCCATACACCTCAAGTGCTTCGTACATCCATCTCGATGAGGAACGAGCCGTGAGAACCTGTCCTACCTCAGTCTAGATTGATCAACCCCTACTCCAATATTTCTAACTCTCCTGCCCGTCTGACGCGGTGAACCAGATAGGACTTCACCTCGTCTGATATAACGGTCTTCATCGACTTTATTACGTCCACGGATTGGCAGAGTCACTGGAGTGTTAAGAATAGGCGTGCTTGTTGTCGGAGGTTGAGCTATTGCGGAATCATCTTCGTTTCCAGTACATTGCGAAAAGATGGCTTGACGAGGCTGTGATGAACTGTCTCCGCACTCCTCCTCGAGGTTCGTTGCAGGGCCGGACGATGTAGTTGTAGATGTATTAGGGGGAGGGTGTGAAGCTCGCCCTCCATAACCATCTCAGCTCCACACGCCCGCGCGTCTAACACATCGCTGTAGTGGTAGGCAGCGGGTGTCGACAGCTGATAGTCGATCGAGTTGACATTGCGCCGGGAATCTAGAACCATTCCACTCCTCTAGAGCGTTGTGTGACTTATGCCGAACGGACCTCGGATGAGCTGTTATCGTCCTGTCGCATTCCACGCCAAAGAAAGACCTTTGAAATAGAATACCCTTGTTGTGACTTCTTCATGACAGGTTCTCATCCTTCAGCCCTTTCTAGGAACTGTTCTCGTGTTAGCATCTTATATCTCAAAGGCAAGACGACAGGGATGTGAAGGAGAAAATGCATGAAATGTTCTCAAGACTTACCTGGCGGACTCTGTACCTAATAATCAACACTATAGCTTCCACCACATCTCTCCTTTGTCAGGGACTCTTGAGTTTGGACAAGGTCTCTGCGTCCATCTTCCATTCCCATCCTGGGTCCTCATCCGTGGACGGTGCCTCCTGCATGCCAACAGTGGTGAAATGATTGACCAACATAGCAAAGCGTTGGTCGGGATTGGCAATGTTGCTGTAGTAGCCGGTGCGAGAGTTCCCAGAACAGGTCTAGGAGGATTGTTGATGCTGTCGGGATTGCCGAATCTCAATTCGAACGCGGTTGGGACATTCGCTGCTTGGGCTATAGCTGGAGCACCCGAAGTGGGCGCGTGAGGAGTGTTGTTGATCGCGCCAGTGTGCCTGACGTTGTTGTTGCTCATCTTGATCTCGATTGATGCTTGGTTGAGATGTGTTAAGAGAAGTATGGGATGAAGTCAGTTGTAGGAAGTGTGACTGGTGCTGACAGAAAACCAACATCGCAGGAAGAAGAAGAGATATATATATAGCGGAGCTGCGAAAAAGCTGAGCAGAGTGAGTGCCAGGTGAATGCAAAGTGGATGAGAGTGAATGCAGTGTGAAAGAATAGCGTGACAATATGTTTCATGTTGCTCTAGAGATCTGTTTCAGATGCAAACATGACCTGTATAACTTTCGCTGCTACATCCAGCGCCAACATCCCCTCAATGCGCCGAAGCCCAGAGGGACAAGATATGGCCGTCCATGCCAATACATCTATACCACAAACCGATCAACAAATATTCGCTATCAAAATCAACCTGAAACACAAACAAATAGCACATGTCAAACACCGGGACCGGATCCGTTTCTGTCTTTCCCCGCGATAATTGGCGGATCCACCTGCTTTGGACGAGACGATGATCATCAAGCTATGACGTGCATGGAGATTTAAGTTGGCATGGCCATATGGCCTAAAAACCCTTCTTCATCTTTCGCTCCTCCCTCGTCCTATTTTCTTCACCTGATACTCTAGTCGCACATACCAGAGACCAGCACAAAGTTCCAGTACTGTCTTTCAATTACACCCTCCCAGAATGAACAACACAATGAATACCACCTCCAACCTTAGCACCCCCCTCTACGACCTCACGGGCCTACGCGCCCAAATCATCGCCAACGGCTCCATCCTCGTTCCTCAGCCGCTGACCGGCACCTCGACCGACCCGCACGGCCATCTCGAACTCGTCGTCGTCAAACGCGAACACGGCGCCGCACCCCGCACAACCGTAACCACCACAACCGCATCACCCACCTCCAACAAACTCGTTGGCACCTCTCACACCACAACCGCAGGCACTAAAACTCTGGGCGCAACGGCAAATACTGTCAAAGCGAGTGATACGAAGAAGGTCATGTCGGAGGCGAAGGGGTTGTGGTATGCGACGCTGTTGAAGCGGACGGGGAGCGCGAATGCGTTGAGGGTTGTGATTAAGGGAGAGGGGCAGGAGAGTGTGGGGAGGGCGTTGGAGGCGGTGTTGGAGGAGAGTGGGAAGAGGGTGGATCGGTTGATGAGGGCCTATGCTAGGGATATTTGAGGCATCTGGGATTGTGGGTGATGATGTGTTATGCGGATATTAGCTAGATGTGGTAATTTTATGATTGTATGACGATTGGATGCAGGCTTTTGATACTTGGGAGGTATGAATTGATTCAGATTGACGGCTGGCTTTTAGATGCAACAGAGCACACTTGAAAGATTTAATGTCTTTCTGGGACGATCTTTCAAGCAGCCACGTTTTGTTTCAAGATCCCTTTCCACGCTATCTCGCAAGCTTCAGAATCCTGATACCAACAGACATACGGCATGTTTTGACGATGTACAAACAGCTGATCATGCAAATAGTGAGCTTCGCCCGGGTCTGCGTCGGTGTTTGCCTCTTAAGTAAAGTCTTAGCTCAGAGCTTCTAGCCGAGACGCCTAGATATTGAGTAGCCCTGCTAAAAGGAGTCGATGCTGTTATATGCTACAAGCTTGTACACCCATGTCATCGAGCCTCTTCTTTCTTGTCCATGTCGCATAATTGATTGTTCTATTCAATCTCTTCGAAGCGACCCTCCCTCATTGCAGTTTCAATTGGATTCTCCACACTGATAATACCGTTCTTCTTGAGCCTGCATATCCAGGTTAGTAAGCAGACTATGTCAGAGTACGAAAAGCTTACCTCTCAAACAGCACAAATAACCTTTCTGCTTCTCTCTCTTTCTCCTGGTCTGTCATTGGTGGGCCATTATCCTCGACCTCTTTGTCGACAAATTGTCCAGTTACAGGATTAAAGCCCCTCTGATCTGCTTCTGTACCATTCGCGGCGGATGCAGCGCCTCCAGACCCCAGCGGAATGCCGTTGTTCACCAAGAATCCACTCGCGAATCCATACCCTGCATTCTTGACGAAAGCGTCCACGTCTTTATCAGAGAGTTCAAACATCAATCCTGCAATTGAGTCTCGTAGGGCTGGTGTGAACGAAGACATTGACAACTGCAGCAGTCGTGAGAAGAGTGTATTTGATTGACCCAGCGGCTTGTCACGCTCGGCATCTGTGGGCAGAAGTTGGGTGTGCATAGACTTCTGAGCGGGAATCGGGGCACTGGGATACAACCTGCGAAGTAGCAGTAGGAGAGACGCTGCGTGCTGATTCAGCTCTTCGGCAGTGTAGGCGAGAGTGCTCGCATCAAGAAGTTGAATCAATACGTCGATATTGCGGCTAGGGTCTGTCTCAGGATAGAGGATGTGAAGCTCGGTGGGCGTAGGCTCGAGCGTCGTCAAGGCATTGATCAGCTGAGAAGTAGGTGCTTGAAGTGGCGAGCTTGGTGCGGGAGACTCATGGGTGAGAATGGAGAGGATTGGTGAAAGAGTAGGGAGGAGGTCTGCTCTCAGATTTGGGAAGAGGTGCGCCAGATTGAAAAGTAGTTTCAGTGTTTCCTGGAGAGCCATGTTTTCATCGGTTGATCTTTGTTGGTGTGGTTCTCGACGGACTTGAGAAGCATCGGAATGCCGTTCCAGGTTCTGAAGCAGTTAGCAAGTATAGGGCTTAACCATAGGGCGAACACACTGAAAACTACCTTTAGTATTGCATCTGCCACGCCTTGATCTTTCACTATCTGCACAAAATCGAGGTCCGTCTCGTATGTTAAGAGGAATAGCAGCCGCGCAATCAGGAACTCGTCGTCTACCTTCTCAGCCTGGATCAAGTCAGCATGATGGCACTTTTGCTTGTAGATCAAGCTTCACAGACCGATATAAGTCTGGCAATGTCGTTAGCGTAGCCACAATCAACCAATACCTGCCGTGATGGGGGATTGAGAAGTAACGCATTCGCTAAACAACGCAAGGCCTCTTTCGAAGTTTCACCTTCATAGTGTTTGAATGCACACTGACATAGGAGCTCTATGCCCTGCGTTTTCTTCTCAGCTTGAGTTTTACACTATGTGTTGAAACACCTACAGTTCGTTCAAATATGGGCGTAGCATTCTGAGGATCTCGACCAAGTACTTTTAGATTGCTCAAGGTATCAAGGCGCTCTAGTAGCAGATTATTAGGTTGTGGTCAAGCTGAGCTTGGATTGGGTCAACACGCACGTCCTTCTGTCAATACATTGGTATGTTCCACGTCCTCACACAGTCGACCGAGTAAGGTCTTCACCTGAGCTATGTTGCCTAAAGCCATAATTCATTGGAGCCGATGACGATGGGAGAGCGGTATTCGTCCTGAGCGTAACAACAAAGTATAGGGGGTGGCGAAAGATGGTTGTACACTGTTAATGCATCAAGGATAATTCGACTAGATCATGCTTAGTCTTCGTCTTGTTTGTGACACTCTGCTTCCAAGACAGGAATCACATTGAAAGGAAAGAACGTCGTCAAGGCTTTCTTATGACATGAGTTTAAGATTGCTGCTCGTTAGCTGTTGTGTTGTATAGCCTGATATAGAAGGTCTAGCCGACAGTGCTCTAGGGTTTCGAACTACATCACGCATCGTAACGATCATTCTACTTCCTCACGAGACACCTATAACACTTGACCACTTCGCCAATCGCTATACCCAATATGTCGAGAAGACCGGGCCAATCTGCGGACAGTACTGCACGCAACGCTCAAACATTGAAGACCCTCGTCAAGGTTGAAAGCAATAAAACATGCGCAGACTGTAAAAGGAACAAGCGTATGTGGATGGTTGTTGCTGATGCGCTGTGCCCCATTGACCTTTTCCATAGACCCCAGATGGGCCAGCTGGAATCTAGGAATCTTTATATGTATAAGGTATACACACTATAGCGTGCCGGGCAGTGAATATGAGAGCTAATCTTTGCAGATGTTCAGGTATTCATCGAGGAATGGGGACACATATCAGCAGAGTAAAATCTGTGGATCTAGATTCGTGGACGGATGAGCAGACCGCCAGCATGGTGAAGTGGGGCAATACAAGAGCAAACAAGTATGCAGGAGCGGTATACCTTAAAAACAATGGATGGTACTGATCAGCTCCTAGGTATTGGGAAGCAAAACTGGCACCAGGGCATGTCCCAGCGGAAGCGTAAGGCATTGCAGCGAGATCCCGCGAGCAACAGCTAACTTGCACTCAGCAAGATCGAAAACTTCATAAGAACAAAGTATGATACAAAGAGATGGACAATGGAAGGCCCAATACCGGACCCTTCAACACTAGATGAAGGCGAGGAGGATGCGGTATGGTTGGCCGATTCTACCATGCATGAGAGAGTTCTGACGCTTTGCAGGCACCCATTGCAGTACAAGAACAACCCAAAGCAGCTCCACCACCACGCGTGACGACCACTTCGAGTCAAGTTGCACCACCTCCTACCAATCGACAAGCAGTAAACATAGATCTCTTCGGAGATGATCCGCCCGCTGCGCCCGTAGCCGCCCCTGCGCCACCTAGAGCAGCTAGTGCAGCACCTGTATCGACAAGACCTCCACCACCACCAAAAGCAGAACCAATCCCTCCCAAACCAAAGCCGGCAGACTCCTTGCTAGGCTTTGACTTTTTCGGCACTACACAAGTGCCGCCCTCCCGACCACAAAGCGCTGCGCCCAACGTCTCAGGTGGTGGACCGTCACGGCCAGACCTGAAACAGTCGATCCTTTCCTTGTATTCGAAACCCGCTTCTGCAGCTGCAAGTCAACCGTCCGCGAACCCTGCTTCTACGGCCGCGCAATCATCTTCGAACTTTGGATCCATGAACGATGCATTCAGTGGGCTCAACTTTGGTGGTGGACCTCCAATAGCAAAGCCTGCAGTCTTTTCAAACCTGGCTAGTCCACCTCTACGACAACAACAACAGCAACAACGATTAGCTCCGAGCGCTGCTATGAACCCGCAACAAAGCTCGGCACTGAGCGGCGGAGGCTTTTTCGACACGAAGCCTGTGCCAAAACCAGCACAAACGACTACTGCCACATCACGACCAGCATACGCGAGCGCATCAAGTGGCTTTGGAGATTTTGCAAGTGCAGCTAGTCCTAGCTGGGGTGCACCGGCGCCAGCACAAACAAGTTCTACTAACGGCATGAATGACTTATTCGACTTCTCGGCGCCCGCGCCTTCGAAAGCTGCACCCGTGGCACAGAATAGCTCTGTCAGCCATAGGGATTCACCTTTCAATATCTCTGCATCATCCAAGCCAGCACAACCAGCACAAACAACAGTAAACAATGGAAGCAATATGAGCGGTACTGTTAGCATGGATCCATGGGCGGGAGCATCAAATGCGTGGGCATCACCAGCGACAACAACGACAGCGCAAACTTCAGTACCAGCCCAAGCGCCTGCGCCTCGAGCGCAGCCCACGATTCCTGCTGCCTCGGACGGTTGGGCTGACTTCTCGTCCTCTACTGGCACCGCTCAGATCACCGCAGACGAAGATTTTGGAGGATGGGAGAGCAGTACCGCCCCGCCGCCTGTAACCGCTCCTGCTCCCGCTCCGACTCAGAGTGGTACGTTCACCTCAGCGGCTGCTTTTGATAATCCTTGGGAGTAGATAGTACGAAAATGATTAGCTAGTAAGATAGCGGCATGGAATGCTACATCATCCTTGCCAAGATAGTGATGTAACGAATTAGACGAGTATTAAAACGTTCCACATCACATCTACCACGTCCTGCCTGGGGTCGTGGCATCAAGTCGCCGCGACTACGTGCACAACATGCTCAAACTCATGTCGTACGCCCTCAAACCTGTTATGATCATAAAAGCTGTCTTGTCGCAAACTACACTCCTGCTACTGTCCTATCTTACATGTCCCTTCGGTTGCCTCTTTAGACGCTTACCGCCAATCCGCATGTTACTAGAATATCAGGTGCCATATCCACCATAATACTACGACTGTGCCAACTATTATCGCCGCCAACTTCATAACCGCGATTTTGTCCCCCTGTTGAGCCATTCTGCCTAGCCGCGTCGCAGAGCCTTTGAGTGATGTGCTTAAATTGGAAAAGAGTTCGTTCTAGAGACATACGACGACGGATTAGCATAGAACCTCGCACATTCGTTTGTTGCCCTCATAGTGCTAATATATGCATGCTTTGTCAACCCGAGAGATACTTACGTTGCTGTCAATGACTTCTGTATTCCGCGCATTGTCGTAGATATCAATCGTAACGCCGCGAAGGGCAGAGACTTTGGAGGCGAGGTCGTCGAGGCGGGAATTGTTCTGGCGTTCGCGCTCGTATGACTCTGACATTGTTTCGTTTTTATGCGAGAGGAAACGTAGAACGACGGTAGATGGAGACAGGCGTCGGATGCTCAGAGGAGATTGGTAGCTCGGTGGAGACGTGTGTGGAAGGGAATGCTCGCGGATGGAAGCTTGTTGTTTGTTGTTTGTTGTTTGTTGTTGTCACTCGTGGTAGAAGGAGGACGGGGTTGATCACTCGAAGGTGTTGTTCGACTTGGAGAAAATCTGTAGGAGTCGCGATGGAGGCAGATCAGTGGCTGGCTGTAATATACTGAATCGAAGGTGTAGCTGTTTGGAATAGACGGGAACATGGTCTGGTTGTAAAGAGGAGTACCTATCTACCGCGCCAAGCTTTTCGTCATCGCCGAATGATCAACACCGAGGACGCTTGTTCTGCATTGCGCAGTCTTCAACACCTAAGACATATTTCTCTTTCTCTTTCCATACGATTGTCCACACCATCCTCAGCACCGATAGCCTTCCGCCGAGCCTCTGCCTCCGAAGTAGCCCACCCGCGACGCGACACCCCGCCTCTGTACCGACGACCTAATCATATCATCCCACCATGCCTTTCCGAATCAACAACCCACTGCCTTCGTCGCTGAAGAGTGAATGCAAGAAGAGTGGCCGTATCCTCGCAGTACGCACAGCTATGAGATCCGAAACGCCCGCACCATTTCTCTGACCAATGTACCAAGTCCTTCATCGATCCAAAACAATCCTTCGGTCCAGACAAGGTCATACCTCCTAGCATCCTGGCCAATGCTAAAGGCTTGTACGCATAGCGATCATTCGAAGGTCACCGGCACCACTGACAGAAGGCCCAGGGCTATACTCACTGTTCTGAAGGCTGGCTTCCTCGGCTCAGGTCGTTTTGGCGCCGGTCTTGTTGTTGCACGCCTAGGAGATGGGACGTGGTCTGCACCATCCGCCATCGCAACAGTAGGAGGAGGCTTTGGTGGACAGATAGGCTTCGAGCTGACCGACTTCGTCTTCATCCTCAACGACTCCGCCGCTGTAAAAACGTTTGCTCAACTAGGTTCGATAACTCTAGGAGGCAACGTGTCGATCGCTGCTGGTCCAGTAGGTCGCAACGCCGAGGCAGCTGGCGCAGCAAGTATAAAAGGTGTCAGTGGAATTTTCGCCTACTCCAAGACAAAAGGTCTTTTCGCAGGTGTCAGTTTAGAAGGTAGTGTCATTGTGGAGCGCCGTGATGCAAACGAAAAGCTTTACGGTCGAGCTATTAAGGCTGCAGAGATCCTTCGCGGTGGTATCGCAGCACCGCCAGCAGCGGACCCACTGATGAACGTTCTGAACAGTGGTGTCTTCAGAGGCCGCGCAGCGCAAAGCTCAGCAGGCGACAACATATACAACGACGTCCCTGTCTACGACGAAACTTACGACGAAACCGTGTGGCAAGGCGGACGAGGTACTGCATATGGTGAAGGTGTACGCACAGACCGGACAGGCAACGGCTCGATGATGGGCGGCGGCAACAACCGCGGCGAGGACGACTACGACTATCAAGACAACAGCCGTGCTCTGACACGACCGAAAAAGGCCAGTGCTTGGGAAGACGACATTTACGACCGCGTGCCGTCGAGCAATTCTCGAGCAAATCCTGGAGAAACATTCGACCAACTCTCAACACGACGCACTGGCGGAAACAGCGGCTTCGAGGATGACTACGTGTACAGTGACCGACCGAAACCTGGCCGACCAACAGCACCGAAACCAACGTTTGGAGCTGCAGGAGGTGCATCTTCGGCATCTGTCAGGAGTAGTAGAGCGAACAGTCTTGGACCGAATCAGGCGATAGCGAAGTTTACGTTTGATGCGGAGAATCCGGGGGATTTGGGGTTCAAGAAGGGCGAGGTCATCACTGTGACGAAGAAGACCGGGAGTGTGAACGATTGGTGGGATGGACGGATTGGGGATCGGACGGGTATATTTCCTGGTATGTTTTGTTCATGATTGTCATAATGCTTGTGGCAAATGTACTGACGTGACCTGTTAGCGAATTATGTACAAATGGGTTGATGTGGTGATGAGTCGTCGTCGTCAGTTCAAGCCATTTAGGCCAATCCGCGTCTGCATCGCAGCAAGAGTTCACGAAGGGTTTTTCCTTCCGGGCAAGGCGTTTAGATGAGTGGAGTATGATACCAATTTGATAGTCTTCTTTTCCCCTAAACTACTTCCCGAAAGAAAGTGATTTATTGTGAGATTAAATTACAAGGCCCTTGTATGATCTGTTCTGACTACTGCGTGTGTCTATCGTCTGTTGCGCCATAGCATGAGTCCCTAGTGGCCCTTTTAGGGATGAAAATTTCTAAGTCTCCAGTTCGCAGTAAAGACATGTCAGGCACATTGTATGCCCAAGCAGCATCGTGCAGTGCCCAGCACTTTCACACCAAGCATGGGGTGAGATCAGAGCAGCAAAAGCGAGCATTCGTTGATAAGCCATTGAGTCACTGCGGGTCCGTGTCAAGGATTCTTTAGACGACGGAACTTCTTACCATGGTCAATGCAGGCGATCGAAAATAGTGCTCCAGGTTGTTATCAGTGCATGAAAGGAGACGAAAACTCTCAAGTCCTGCTAAACCATGTCGAGCAGTAAGAGCGAAACTGAGCGATGCAAGCAAGACCCGGCAAGACGAATCGTCGTGTGAAAAGGAAGCATAGTGATATAGCCGAACAGGAAGACAGATGCACTGTGAATATTGGAGCATCAGAAGCACAAACAGCAAGCGCAGGCGCGAAAGACGAGGCGGTAGGAGGAGACAAAAATCAGAGTAGAGCTGTTGTAGATAATGATGCTTGCAATAGCCAAGCAAGGACGGTGAATACAAGCATGGGTGAAGGGGGAAAGAGCATGGTCCATGATCGCGAGCTTGAATGGAGAATAGAAATGTGGCAGCTGTCACAGGATAGATAGGTGCTCAATGAGCAAAAAAGACCGGCAAGGTAGTCGTGAATAGACAACTCCAAAGGAGACGTCGTTAAGGAAACGAACACGAGGTCATATGCAAGAGAATGCATAGAAAGAGAACTATAGAAATACCTGATAAGTACCGCCATTACCACATCAAGAATTCTCCTTCCAAGACCTAACCTCGCTCACATATCCTTCATTCAATATGTTCCTCATCATCGACCACTTTCATCTCATGCGAACCGTCGTCATCGGCGACCCGGACACAAAGCTTGCGGCCACCTGCGCTGGTAACTGTAGTTTAGCCACATCCCGCCGGATGATGATCGAATGACGAGACCGACTATAGTTTAATCTTATGAGTTGAGTAAAGCATGGTGGAGAGCGAGGAAAGCAAAAGCTTCCAGAGAAGGGGACGAGAAAGAAGGTTGGAAGGATGGAAGGAAGGCATAACATGTCCTGTTTACTGGCTGATCAACTCCTGCTCTTCTACTTCTGTTGTGTATGAGCGGAAAGAAAAACGCTCTTCTTATACTCATCTTCATCTTCATTTCCATGCTCATGCCTCATCACCTTCAGTACTTTCTCATGCACGACCATTGCCAATCTTGCTATCGAGTCCTCAACAAAAATCGCATTACTGGCTTTACTTCCTCCAGCAAGGCGCGAGATCTTCGCGAGCAGCTTCCAGGCTCATTCGACAACAACTCTCGCGCCGTCTTTCCCTAAGACGCCATTTTCCAACACCCTCTTCGGACTCTTTTCTCGGCCCATCATTCCACTACCTCCACCACCACTCTTCTTCCCCAGTATTCCCAGAAAGCCTCCTTTCTTATCCTTCGATTTGCCACTTCCACTAATATCAGCTGCGCTATCTGCACTAAGAACCTGACGAGTGGATTTCGGCGTCATAGACACGCTTGTACTTGTGCTTGGGGCCGCAGAGGCTTTGTTTGTGTTGCGAAAGTTGGAGACCGAGACGGATTTGCTACGCGGTGATGGCGTGGGACGTATGATCTTTTGCTGCTGAGGTGAGCCTTGGTGAGGTATCGGTGGTGATACAGAATGCTGCGGCGCGGCGATGGAAGATGCTGCAGCCACGAGAGCATTGGCTTGCATGGTGCCGAGTTCAGACAGAGCTCGTGTCGTGGCGGGAGGATGACACAGGTCTTGTGTGGAGGCTTCAGTACGCATGGTGGGAGTGCTGATTTGTGTTACGAGTGGCGGAGAGCCAACTTCGGTGTTTGTTCCTGTTACTGATGGTGAGTGCGGATGGCATTGGCCTGACGAAGGTGCGCGGATATTGATCGGGCGGGTCGATGAGGGCTCGGAAATGCGATTGTCTGTTGGTGAGGTGGCCGAAGATATCGAGACTCGTGTTGTTGGGGCGAGGCGACCTTGACCGGTGGCTGGTATTTCCAATTGTCTGTGCAAATCGTCAATAGGGACCATCGAGTGAGGAGCGCTAGCAAGATTATACCCATCAAATATTTGATCAACTTTGAACGTTGTTGCTGCTGTATAGTCAAAAGGCTCAAAATACTGCTCAATCATCCTATACAGCTCTTCTTGTCTCTTCTCTCGCGGTGTCGCATCTGCTCTTAGTGCTGGTCTGGGTTTTTGGTGTTTCATCCGTGCTTCTAATGGTGATTCTTCCAGTAATAGTTCTTCGAGATCATATGTTGCGTCAAAGTTTGTCTTCTCGGCATTGGGTATGAAGACAGGAGGTATATGCAGCTTTTCGAGTTCATCAAAATCGATATTGATAAAAAATGGATGATTCTTAAAATTGTCGAATCCATTTGCACCTATTCGATCAGGAAGTCGTCTTTGTATCAATGATTTGATGCTGCTTGAACAGGCTGTGCTGACTGGTGGATTTGTTGCTGGATAGCGCGGTGAAGCTGCTTTGATTCTGTTTGCTAGATCTTCATGGTTGCTTCCTTCGAATGGTCGCTGTTAGAAGTTGTCAGTATATGATTTTGTCGGGATGGTTGTCGTCCATGTCAAACCTTGTTATATATGCATTCATAGAACAGTACTCCAAGCGACCACCAGTCCACTCCGCTGGAGTAGCCGACACCTTCGTACACTTCAGGTGCTAAATATGCTAATGTTCCTGACTTACTCGTAAGAGCTTTTCCTGGCTTGAAATCTGATGCAACGTTCTACAAGGTATTAATGAAGCACTCTAACTATTCGATTCTCTTAGAACAACTCACAAAATCTGCTAGATGAACATGACCATAGGCATCCAGCAGCACATTATCAGGCTTGACGTCACGATGTACGACGCCTTGTGTATGGATATATCGTAGAGCACAACCAAGTTCTGCTATCCAGAACCGGACAGCATCTTCTGTGAAGGTCTTTCTTGTGATGTGAAACCGCAAATCGCCTCCGCTCATCAGGTCGACTACGAGGTAGCTGATAAATGCTCAGTTGACAGCTCTTTCTGATGGAAGTGCTAACTGACTCACATGTACTCATAGTCTTGAAAGCTGTATCGCAGATTACACAGGAATGGATGATTAAGATGTTCTAACATCCGCCGCTCCCGCACGATATTCCGCACATTCTCCGACCTGACAACTAGAAGTGTGTTAGATGCTTGATTAGGTGCTGAGCACAGGCGCTTTGCTACTCACTCTCATCCTTGCGAAGGTATTTTAGAGCAAAAGTCAGGCCGGTATCCTTTCGCTCAACAATGCGGACCTATACCTGTGTGAGAGCTGAATAGGTCGAGTCTGAAATGGACCAAATACCTTGCCAAAGGCGCCTTTACCGACAACCCGTAGTAACTTGAAGTGCTCAAGCTTGACTGCAGCAGAAAAGAAAGTCAGCATTTCGGCGTCGTCTCATACGAAATCTCGATTATACGGCTTTTCATGCTCCATTTTTGCCATATTCTGTCAACAGGAAGCAAAGTCACACACGTACAAAGTGCTCCAATGCAGCACTACTCGGCTTTTCCACGACCATTTCCAAGCTTGCTTACCTTCATCAGTGATGACGACAGGCCGCCCATTCGAGTTGCCCATCCGCTCGAATCAAGTCCACGCAGAAAAAAAGCACTCTTCGCAAAACCTAAAGAATGCTCCTGACTGACTGGTGTCTTCTGTTTGTTGTCCACGAAGGGAAAAACACTACTCGTCGAGCCCTTTCTGTCGCTGTCTCGTTAGGCAACGTAAGTATGTCACGTCAAGCACATCCCAATCACCAAGTGTGACGAGCAATTACACGTATGACGAGGTATTACAGGATGAGCACCGCGGCTTCGCAAGTATCAAGTATAAGCCCTTCACGCAAATGCCAGGTTGTGGGCGTCGACGACAAGTGTCAGAAAGCTCCAGTGGTTGTTAGGGGTCTGAAACACCTCGGTGCCTTGAGAGGTTCTGTTGGTGGTCCAGGTGAAGACGTTTTAGGTCGGACATGCACTCCGTCGTATTTGTGTCAGACGAATGAGCCTTTTTGGTTGTTGTTGTCGGGGAGGACCTTAATCGAGTAAAGCGGGCTTCTTCAGCGTGATATATCTACGCGCGGCTGTTCACGATCAAGCAAGATGGAGCCTCTGACGACCAGGAGTTTGTGTTTGTAATAAGATACAGGTAGGGAAGGAGGAGGTTGAAGTCATTGCCTCCTTTCGAAAAGGAGTCATTTGAAATAACAAACAAAAACAATCCTTCGAGCGAGCTTGGCACTTGACAAATAGCCTACTTTTGTCCGTATGTGATGATCTCTACCTTCACTCCTCAATGTGATACTCTTTTTTCACTAGGTTATCGATGCTCGCTCAGTCGAATGATCACACAAGCTTCAACACATGGCTATCGCTGGTGCTCAGCGTTGAGGCTATAGAAAGGTGAACATGGTCAAGAATCTGGAGGTAGCATGTCCGAGGCGGAGAGGCATTCGGGGATTTAGGCAGCAGGGGATGCGAGGTGGGACGCCGTCGGAATGGAAGAACGATGGTCGGGCTCGATGCCCCCTGCTATATACAACAGCTTCCTCTGTCAACTCCTCCTTCACGATAATACGTCGTTGGCAATATACACCCAAAATGCCAGCGTATATGAACCACAATCTCCTGCTCAGTCAACCCAAATGCTCTTGCTTTTGTGGCATCGGTTTAGATATCCTTGCAAGCCTTTCCGACGAAGCCAACGACACCACTTTTCTTCTTGCTCCATCAATGCCGTCAGTACAGTTACTCACACCAGCCGGGCATACTGTATTTCGTTAGTGCTCTAAGAGATATTCTCTATGCCCAGTATAAATCGAGTTATATGACCTTTCGCCAGCTCGATACCAGGATGTGAGGCTTTCCGATGTGATTGATTTGGTCTGCGGAGTGTACCTCCCATAAACTTGCGACTCATCCAGCAGATCCATCCACGGTCGCAGATTGACCTTGGTGTAATCGCTCAGCTTGTTCGTGGTTCCGTGTTTGTACTGTCTGCTCATTGTCTCCCATGGTCTCATCTTCATTCTCATACTCTCCATCTATATCTTCTCCTTGTGTTGACGAGCGTACCGAGCCATTGCGTGACTGTTCATAGGTCGATTGTTCCTGCACTAATTTCACAGCCGGTATAGTATACGGACTAGTTTGTGCCGATGAGCCTGAGTTATTCCTAGGCATATGTACAGCGGCGGACATGGACCGAAGTGGTGGCATCACATTTGAGTCTGTAGGTGTTCGAGGAAGTGACACAGGCCAAGGTTTTCTTCTCTCTGTTTGCGCTACTGGTCTCCACTTCGAGAGTAGGAGTTCGTAGTCCCAAGACTTCGCGTCGACACCGCTATGGAGAAGCTCTTGAACCGTTTTGCTGCTCATGTGTAGTGAGGTCATGTTAGCAGCTCGTGAAGCCGTCGGAGTTGGCCACGGCGCATTTTGAGACCACAAAGGATGTTGCTGATGCGCTAATTCTAGCTGAGATCTTAGCGACTGCACCTCATATTGTAGGTCTTCTAACCGTCGCTCGTTGGTCATCTTCAAAGATCTTTCGGCTGCGACAGTACGAACAAGTTCGAGCAGCCAAAGGTTCTGTTGTTGTGGAGGTGAATGAGCTTCCCAATGCCTATACGCGTCATTGAGATGGTTGAAGTAGGGCTGCATCACTGCACTTGCTTGACTTTCAGTAGTTGATTGAACCTGTAAGGCACGTAATCGACCAACCATCACTTCGTGCACAGCTTCAAAGTGTGTTCTTCCAGGTACACCTGTGGTTGGCCAAGTGGAAGGAGTATGCATAGGAAATGGCGACGAGAGAGTAGGTGGTGGACTTAACAGAGACAAACAAAGCGCTGGAAAACTCATGGCCAGGAAGTCGAAGTCAAATATCGGTTTTTGTGTCTCTTGAGCTATAGCCTGCCTAAGGGTGTCCAGCACATCTCGCAAAGCCAACTCTGTGGCGCGCGCATTGTCGTTCTCGTCCACATCTGAAGTCGCGGGTCGTGATTGTTGTAGATCCGGACGAGGGAGAAGTCGAGGAAATCGTCCTGAAGCCATGCGCGGCGGGAGATTGTTTATCACACCAGTCGCTGTCCAACTGGCCAAGTGATGATTGTCATTGTGGGAGGGTGAGGGTCGGTTGAGCGACGACATTTCACAAACGTTGGGTTGAGGATGATGCTGTGCGGAAGGATGCGCCTGTGTCTGCAGTTGTTGCTGTTGTGGTGGTTGTGGTGGTGGAGGTGGGTGTGGTAGGATATTGGGTGTATGATGCACACTGGAAGAGTTAGAATGAACCTCTGTCTTTGCTTCGACATCTGCGACGCTCTCGGATCTATTCTTGTGTTCCTGTTGCTCTCTTTTCAGTCCAGCTGAAGTCCGGGCGTGTCTCCTGGTAATTGCACCGCGCAGCTTTCGTATTTGATCTACATCATGGACACCGTCTGGAAGCTTCGGCCGCTTATCCCGGATGAAGAAGTCGAGGTGCCGTCCTAAAGACGAAGATGTGAATACCTGCTTGCAAAATGGACACAAGCGGTCTTTGCGCACACTAGCGGGCTTGCTCGAACATGAAGGTGTACCGCTGTTGGCATCTTTATGGTTATCCGAGGCGGCGGCGACGCCAGACTCGTCCTCAGATGCTGAACTGGTCGACTCCATCTAGTAGGCGCATAATGATAATGTCACCGAAAAGAAAGAGGTTCAGATGTTCGGAAGCATGACGATTTGATTGGGTTGGCGCCAAGCGATCGATCGACTCCACAACGGCGTAAAGGGAACCATATGCTGTAAGCATTAAAACACTCTTATCCAAGTAATCGATCGAGAAATCGCCTTTCCATGGCTGTGCTATTGAGATCACCAAGTACGTCGGATAATATGCAAAACCTTTTGTGGTCATAACCAAAGACGGCCACAACCAACTCCATACAAAGGGTAGCATCGATAGCTTTAGCTTGTGCTTCTATCAGGAAAGAAGCTCTCCTCCGTCATGCTGTAGCGATATCGTCCCGCGTTTTACAGGCTTCTACGACTTCTCACGAAACTGCCTCTTGCGTTTCAAATTGGCTTCCTCATTTTCGGCACTTAAGCACATGAACCATTCGCTATGTTCATACTGCCGTAACCTGCCGAGAACCTTCTTGGCGGCATCTGTGCTTCGAGCTGCTTGTATTGCAGCCTTCTCGCTTCTTTATCCTGGAAGTAATACATTGTGATAAATTGCGGTATGTCTGATTCAACTTCAAGAGCTTGAGTGGCCACTGAGACTGGTGGAACGTATCTGTAGCGTGCAAAAAACTGTAGCCCACGGGTATGTTGGATGTGTTTATGGTGCTGGAGGAGTGATCAGCCATCCGGACTATGAGATGAGGAAGAATAGCTGCCTTCACTCACTTCTTGATAAAACTTCTCGTACGCAGCTTCACCACCTTCAGCAGGTGTCTCCCCATACACAACCATGAACTCTCCTCGCTCTACTAGAATGTTAGACAGTGTAGCTGCTCAAATGTGACCAGGCATAGCATGGCGTTGCCCCGTAGTATCACGAAAGGCTACAAGCTCATAAGATCGGGTATATGCAGTGATAGCATCTCTGATTGTGCCAACCCCAGGCGCAACTTCCTCTTCGAAGCACTTCGTCTTTCGCCATCTCTCATTCTTGAACCAATTCAGGTCAGGTGCAACAATCAAAGACAGATTTTGCCAGTCTTCCGAAGCATCTTCGTCAGTATTGATATATCGCATTAAGAGTGTTGGCCCTGGTGAGCCATTTTTGCTTTTCCTCTCGATTTCAAACAAAAAACTGGGAAGGAAGACTTCGTTTTGCCAGCTATTGTTACCGCATTAGCGATCGTGTCACGTCACTTTTGCACAGAATATGGCACACTGATGCCAATCCACCTCTCGCAAGTCTTTGTTCTTCACAAATGATCGTGCCCACAGTAGGCCAGGTTGTGGTGTAGTCATGTCCAGGGGTATTACTGACTAATACGGCAACGTAATCCTTTGAACTTGTAAGGATTAAGTGTTTGAAGTGACAATGGCAATAATATGGTTTATCTAGTGTATGATTATGAAGCAAATATCTGTTGCGAAGATAGTGACAGCAGTTTTCTTCCAATGTGTCTTGTCGCCATCGTCTTGTCTCATACTCAATGCCCTACTTTTGTGCTGAGCTCTATCACAAAACCCGATCAGTATCAAGATCTCCGCTAACGAGATGAGTGAATGGTGTTGGTGTATGACGATGATTAGGTTGCGCTAGATCACTAGCTTTGCATAGTACAACTGCATGGGGGTAAAGATTATATTGTACATCCGCCGCCCGAATTGTACCGGCTGCCACCTAGGCGCGAAAGCTTCCTCGAAATATCAAGAGAGATACAACAATAATACCAAGCAGGCCTTCAACAGAGAGATATACCAAAGTTCATAACTTGCTGTAAGTATTCAAGAGTGGTTGATCCGTTGTGCGTGCCTTCTTCCTGCGTAGGTTTGCCTGGTGCGAAACATTGCGGCACATCTACACGAACGCTTAGCTTGGCATCACTCATGATCCCCAACGTCCATTGTCGGCGCTTCTTTGTATGAAGGATCGGAGTTCTTCTCGCATGTTCAAGTCAGGACAGTAATGGTCTCTCAATCATTCCTTCCACTCTGTCCTCCCAAGTCGCACTATGTCACTTATGCCTAGAGTCCACACCTTACCGGCAGGTGCAGTTTTCTCTACACATTCCAGTGCCGCAGCTACTGCAGCCTTGCCAACTTCGTCCGCCGGGTTCACCCAAGTGTCAAAGAAGTAACTTTTGCTTATTTTACTGAGTCCAAGTGCTATCATCCTAAATGCATACTCTGGTGGTCTAGAGTCTTCACGATGGCCAAGAAGGAGACCCGGACGTAATATCACGACCTTCTCGAAATCAAGTTTAGATACAGCATCCTCGAGTTCCCCCTTCATCTTGAGATAAGGAGCTCTCGAAGACGAGTCTGCCATACCAGTACTGACAAGAACGTAAACTTTTACGCCGGCCTTCTGGGCTGCCTTGGCTAGTGAAAGATTGAGATCATAGTCGATTACACGCTGCTTTTCGACGGACCCAGCCTGGCCTCTCGTTGTACCCAATGCTGATATGAAGATCTGTGGCGGTGGATTGAGGGATTCGAGTTGAGTACTCCAGGCTGATGTGTCTGTCGTCTCATGTGGCTTCAGCTTTTGATGTGGATCCAAGACTGTGGCAGGGAGTGATCGACGAGTAAATGTCGTGACTGCTGAGATTTTTGGAGATGTGAGAAGAGTACTTAGTGTATGAATGCCCTTGTCTCGTTGTTAGATTCTGCTTCATGCCACGCCCCAGCTTATCGATGAAGACTGTACGAACCACTAGCCCTGTGGCGCCCACGACCGCAGCTATGCAGCTCATCGTTCAATGAATCCTTGACCGGCGGCCGTAAAGAGCTACTATCTTCTTGTTCACTACCAGTAACGAATCAAAACAACCACTTTGACAAACCCGTCTGAACGTGCCACGATCTACTACCCGTTTCGTCTGATATTGCGACACGGATCTGTTTTGTTGACTTGGACGGATTCACGATACAAGCACGTCTTCAGTGGCTCCAATAAGTATGGGGGCAATAATACCAGATATACAGCTGGATATGTGGAGGATTGTGTAACATGAAGCGAGGCGTACTCCAATTGCGATCTCGGTTAGGTGGAGTCCGCCAAGACATTGAATGTGGAGAAGAAAAGTTGTCGGCGGCGAGGTCGACAATTTGCCTGTAAACGTGTAACACTTTCATATACAACATGGATTTCAAGCTGGGTCCCAACGATCCTGACAAGCCTTTCGAGGCCAAGAAGGAGGCAGCCAGGGAGGCAGCCAGACAGGCAGAAGTGAAGACGAACGAGTTCAACTACAAATCCTCCAGTCTACCTTTCGGCCAGGATGTGCCTCTCTCCTCCATCAATGGTCCTACCTACTTGACTGCACAGGCACTCGTTCAACAGGTGGCTTTTACCCTGTCTGACAAGGCTTTCACGTACTCCCCAGAAACCTTCGACCTCGACGTGTGCTTGAAGAGCTGGCAGAAAGAAGGAGGCAAGAATGGCTTCGGATATCAGACTGGCATCTCGCCCATGGAGATTAGGGCTGGTGCTGGATCAATTGCTCTAGGTTACATGTTCTCAAAGGACTTTGACCTTGAAAAGCGTCACATTCCCCAAAGCATCATCGCATCCGCAGCTGCCCTGCATCACCTTCGCTCGTCCCTTGACCAACTTTCCCTCCTCTACTCGGTGGCCAACCCTGTTGTGGCCCATGTCGCTGCTGTAGACTATACTGGCTCCGCCTCCACAGGCTTCGTTACCGACTATGCCTCCCCGATGACAATTGCGGACGAGATTGGTCTCGGCCTCGTGAGCAGTACATCCAGCTACGAAGCCCAGCACATGGCTTTGTTCGCTACTTTGATGGCCAAGGTCCTTCCTAGCATCCATATCTATGATGGTATCAATATTGGACGGGAGACTACCCGCGTTGTTGACGTGCTGAGTCAGACTGGCTTGTTCAACTCTTACTCTAGCGTCGAGAAGCAGATGGCCAGCAGTGACTTAAAGTCCACGGACATCGGGGGCAAGGTGAAGCAGCTGTTCAAGACTTTCAACGAGGAGTTAGGAACAGACTACAAGCCTTTCGAGTACTACGGCCACGAAGAGCCTGAGTCTGTCCTTGTTGTGTTTGGCAGCGTCGAAGGCTCTCTTGCTGCTCAATTAGCATTTGCGTTGGGTAATACTGGTGCCAAGGTTGGCGCTATCAACGTGAGGCTATACAGACCTTTCTTGGATGAAGATTTCCTCGAGGCCTTACCCAAGACTGTCCAGCACATTGCTGTCCTCGGTCAAGTTTCCACACCACTTGCTGTCAAGGATGACTCCGAACACTCCAGGCTCTACCGCGACGCTCTGGCTGCAATTTCCTTCTCCACCAAGTTTGCAACTGCGCCTTCGGTTAAGGACATCAAGTATGCCAGAGAAGAGGTTTGGACGCCTAGCAAGATGCTATATGCTCTTCAGCACATCAAGGAAGGCATTGCTACCAGCAACGGCAAGATCATGGCGTCTGAAGATCGTCCTAACTTGGATCTTTTGGGCTCTGCTGTCAAGCGTTACACTTTCTGGGATGTCGATGATGCTCCGTCAACCACGACCGCAGCTGTAGTCAGCAGTCTGCTGTCAAGCGGTCCTCACGAGAATGTCTCAGTCCGTACTGGCCATGACAATCTCGCACGCGGTGGTGTCGTGCGTACAGACATCCGTTGCTCTGACAAGTCTATTGAAGCTCCCTACCCCATCACTTCCGCAGACGTTACCTTTGTCGGCGAGGAGAAGTTGCTTACCGACTTCGACATCATTGGCAACGTGCAGTCTGAAGGTGTTCTTATAGTCAAGCTCCGCGACTCCAAGGACAAGGACCAGAAGAAGGAAATGGAGAAGCTGGAGAAGAAAATCACTGAGTCTTCCAGGAAAGCTATCGTTGAGAAGCACATCAACCTCTTTATACTTGACCCTGTTCTTTCTGCTAAAGCCAATGAGGATAAGCATGCCGAGGCTCTGCTGACTCAATTGGCGTTCCTCAAGGTTGCTGGTCACAGTCCGTCACTCGACAAGATCGCTGCTTACAATGGAGAGTTGGAGCTGCTGAAGACCCTTCAAGGCGAGCTTGACACCGCACTCCGAGCTATCGACATCCCCGAATCCTGGACCACAATCGAAATCGAGAAGGAAAAGGCTCGTACTAATGTCCCTGCTGATATCACCATCAACAGCTTCGCTGCGCACGACAAGACGGAGACAGAACAGCCCACTTACCTCAAGCCATGGCACTCTGTTGCCAAGGCTCTTGCTTTCAAGGAGAGTATGAACTCTGAGCCTGCTCTCCGTCCCGACCTCGGCATCAAAACCATGACCATCCACGTCAAAGAACGTCGTCGTCTCACTCCACTGACCTACGACCGCAACATCTTTCACATCGAGTTTGACCTCGGCACTTCCGGCCTCACCTACGCTATCGGCGAAGCCCTAGGCATCCACGCCGAGAACGACAAGCATGAGGTCGAAGAATTCATGAAGTGGTACGGTCTCAAAGGCGAAGACATTGTGGAGGTTCCTTCTCGCGAAGACTTCAACGTCCTCGAGGCCCGCACCGTCTACCAGGCACTCATGCAGAACGTCGACATTTTCGGCCGTCCTCCCAAGCGCTTCTACGAGGCACTTGCGGAGTACGCCTCCGACGAGAAGGAGCAGAAGCAACTTCTTGCCCTTGGCGGCTCGACTGGCGAGGGCCAACAGGAGTTTAAGCGCCGGTCTGACGTCGACACTGTCACGTACGCCGACGTTCTTCTCGAGTTCCCCTCGGCTCACCCACCTTTCCACGACATTGTCCGCATTGTCAGCCCCATGAAGCGTCGTGAATACTCCGTTGCTTCTTCGCAAAAGGTCCAGCCTAACACCATCTCCCTCCTCATCGTCACAGTTGGCTGGGTTGACCCTTCCGGCCGCGATCGTTTCGGTCAAGCTACTCGCTACATGAACCAACTCAAAATCGGTGCTGCTGTCACAGTATCCGTCAAGCCATCCGTTATGAAGCTACCTGCAAAGAGCACCGCTCCCATCATCATGACTGGTCTCGGAACCGGTCTCGCCCCATTCCGTGCCTTTGTGCAGGAGAGGGCGTGGCAAAAACAACAGGGGATGGAGATCGGGTCAATCCTTCTTTACATGGGAAGTCGTACGAAGCGTGAAGAGTACCTGTATGGGGATGAGTGGGAAGCCTACAAAGACGCAGGAATCATCACTCTTCTCGGTGGAGCCTTCAGTCGTGATCAACGTAAGTCTTTAACGCTTTCTACCTTCTCTGGCTCATTATTAACACCCTTCTCAGCTCATAAGATCTACGTTCAAGACGTCATGCGTAACACTCTCGAAGATATCCGAAAAGCCTATCTCCGCGAAGGCGGCGCTTTCTACCTCTGTGGGCCCACGTGGCCCGTTCCAGATGTCACGAACGTCTTGCAAGAAGCGATTGAGGTTGAAGCTAAGGCCGAGGGCAAAAAGGTTGATAGTGTCAGGGTTATCGAGGAGATGAAGGATGAGCTGAGATATATTCTTGAGGTGTACTGATCGTATCACATATAGACATCATATAGACAATATACAGCGTATCTTTTGCTAATACAGCGTCTTCGAATCTCGTTGCCATCCTTATTGATGGGCGACGGAGTAGCAGGTGATCCTTGTGGCTCAAGGAAACAGCTTGATGAATGTGCTCGACACTCAATCGTCCGGGTACAGTAGGGTGTCACAGGACCTTCCTAACTCATCAGCCTATTACAACAAAAAGCATTACTTACTCGCTACGGATGCCAGAGGCACAAGGGCTCACTACCAGTAACCAGCATCAACATTACTTATTTTGCCAGTATCCCCCCCCACTAAGAAACTCAAGCTGGGTGAATCTTGCTCCATCTACATCGACGCTTGCTTCACATCGATATGTTAATACAGCAGCGAGTCGAGCACCATTTCTGGTTGATGATGCAGTGGGTGTAGCGGACTGATATCTTCGTGGCGTGTACAGAGACTGGCAGGCGAGAGGTTATGTGTTGATTGCATTTGGCAGAAGAGGAGGAATTAAATGTGACCACCCTACGATAAAACCACCGTTCGACTTACAGGACAAGACTAGAGGATAGGGGAGAAGACAAAACAAGACACGTTAGGTGTTAGGTGAATTGATGCAGTCGCAAAATGAAAAGTCAAGACCAAACCATTCACAGGTCAAAGCCTCATCATTGGCTGCTCAAAGCGCCCGGAGAAAAACACAAACACAACTCCTCCTACTACTCTGGGTATATCCCACCATCACAATCACCATCAGCACAACCCATTCCCAACCCATCCCAACCGATCAGAAACCCCCCTTCCCCCTCAACCTCCCAACAGCGCCCTTAACCCCCTTCGCCCAAGCAAACCTACCCGGATCCATTCCCAAACTGCCCTCGGCCAAATTGCCCTTCGCATCATACCAACACCCATCCTCTGCCGCCCGTCCATATGCTCGGGTATTCTGATTCCGTTCAATGCCCTCCCTCCACGCCTCACACACCAACGGCGAATCAACCATGACATTGACCTCCTGGCTCTGAAACCAACTCTGCGTATCCTGATTCCCACTCCCTTGCACCGCGACGCTTTCATCCGCAATCAGCAATTTGACGTGGCAGCTCCTCTGCTTGAATTTGTTGTGGATGGGGTGATCTTGGTCAGCCGCGACGTAGAAGAAAATGTGTAAGCGGGCGCGCTCTTCGGGTGTGGTGAGTGATTTCAGGAGACTGCCGGCGGCCATTTCGTTGGTTCCGCCTTGGCCGGGCATGAGCTCGCCGGAGTCGTTGTAGCCGAGGCAGACGTAGTAGGTTACTTCTACGCCTCGTTTCAATGCTTGAGTTAGAGCGGGCATCAGAGGAGATGCGTTGAGGTCGGGTGTTTGGATGAAGATTGTGCGTTGAGCGTTGCGGATGAGGGAGAGGAAGCATTCGTTTTGCGCGACGTAGACGGAGCTGTGGTTGAGTGAGCCGAAGGGTTTGCGGTTGCAGAGAGCCATTGGCACTGGTGCGTGAGGGGCGAGAGGGATCATGGGGAAGTAGCGGAGACTAGCTTCTCGAGCGGGTGCGGTTGGTTTGTTGTTCAGCTTCTTGGGCGCATCTGAGAGGTTAGTACGTACACTTTGGAATGTTATTTGTGTACGAAATAAAGCTTACTCAAGTGTCTAGCAATAATTTCTGGCTCTGTTTCTCCTTCATGATAGGGTGACAATGCTGAATGCATTCGGTGAATCTCATCTGCGATTGTGTCATCGTAATGAGGTTGTCCAGGCAGGTGCTCAGGTATTCTTGGGTCAACAGGCCCAGTCTCTGGTTTGTGGAATCGACCTTGCTCGTCGAACATATGTGTAAAGGTAGGTTCCTGGAAAGTAGGAGGCGGAAGGCTGGCTGCAGTACTAGCAAGACAAGGTGGTGGAGGAGACATTGCTTTGTGCCATGAGACCAAGAATGTGTCCCAAAGACAATCAACGATAGGACCTTCAAGGTGAGCCATCATCTCTGTATTATCGTTATCCTAGAAACTATTATTGCAATCCTTCGTGCTACAAGATCGATGCATACCTCAATGTTATTGCTGGCAACACAAGCCATTTGACGATCGACAATCATGAACTTTGAGTGAAAGGTGCCGAGCGCGAATCTATGGAAACTGATCACTTGAAGGTCCACATGAGGTATTTCCTCTGGCGACGGTAGCTTGACAGCGTCTCCTGTCCGGTCCTTCGGTGTGATGAGGGTATGATTGTCAATGACCTATAATTGCTTTCGTTAATGCTGCATCCAACCATATCATACACATACGAACCTGCTTGATATTCGCCCTATCATACATGAGCTTCACCACTACTTTCTCTCCTCTCTGTCCAGCCCTTTTTGACAGTTCCCTAATCGCATCACAGATGATAGTTTGTGGTCCAGATACCTTCCACGAACAAGTTGCGAAGAAAACCTCTTTTCTAGCCCTCACAATCAAATTGCTCATGTGGCGTGCATTGTCAATTAGAGGGCCAATGACAGTCATGGGCACGACGCCAGTGCTTCCAATCAAGGAAGGCGAAGCAACACCAGCCAGTGGGTCGTGCTGAATAGACAGTAGGATATCGTGATATGCGCGCAGGAAGAGTTCGCTCGGCTTCGTGTCACCAAATCTACCACATTCAAAAGCTCGCTGAAGATCTTGCTCGCTGGCCGGCTCGCGTTCATGAGGTGGTTTGGTCTCTTTTTCTGCTAGGATATGGCTACCGTATAGACGCTTGGCTATGTCTCCAATTTCTTCGTGTGGTGTCTTGAGAAACTCATTGCTAATATTGGATTGACTCCGAAACAATGCATATAGCTTGTCTGAAATGGTTGTTTCAGTGTGCATGGTTGCGCTGTGCTGTTTGTGTCTTTCTAGTCGGGTGAAAATAGGTGAGTAGGTAGGAACACTAGAGGCGTCTTAGTAGTAGATCTGATAGAAACGCCCCTCCAAGATATGGTTCTTTACGGTATTCTGAGGCTATAGTGCGTGCAGAAGCGATCACGCGGCTGAAGTGTTGTGTTGTTAGCAGCTGCACTACTCTAGGGGAACACTCCTTGAAGAGGTGCGATTGGCTAGGTAGTGTTGGACGAAGGTGAAAGCCACAAGCAGTTACTTTATGGTTGTCAAAGCGAGAGAAGAGAAATAGGCGAAGGTCTCAATAAAAATGACAATGAATTGGGAATAAGCGTGTATTGATAGAGGAGGACGGGAGGAAATTGATAAATAGCATGACGTAAGCCTTTCGCAAGCCAGACCTTGGAAGTGGACAAGTTTGACAAGGGTTCTCGCTAGCAAAGTATGGTTTCTTGTATACTTCATACCTGCACTCGGTCCTCTTCCTTGCGACTTCAACTACACACTCCAATGATTGCTGATGATAGTGATGATAATGATAATCGACTCTGCTGTTGCCAAGTTGATGCCAAGGGTAGGGCTTGAAAGCTTAGCTTAGCAAAAAAAGTGATCTGCAGGCACAGAAATATGGAGCAGTTTCAGGTTCAAGAAGGTGTAATCACTTCGTACAGCTGCACGTCGTTGTCAGGATTCGTGCGCTAGGACAAAAGTTGCTACATGGTATTATAAGGTGTGGAGAGTGCCCGTAGACCTTCTATATTCAGTAGATATATTAGAATATAGATATCAACCGAGGAAGAGCCTAGGATACTAGAGAACGGCACAAGGTAAGTAGCTGGAAGAGAGTTCGGGTACCCTCTATAGCGGTCCTAGGCCACGAACTCTGACAAGGACGTGGCTGGCATGATGGCTGGCAAGATGCCTATGGTTGGACAGCTATTTGATGAGAACTGCTACTAGAGTCAATGCGGCAGTGAGCAAAACTCTGAGTGATGGTAGCAACTGACAGTAGCAGGGAATGACACTAGTTTGAAGGAGAGAATTGGAGATAAACGAAGCAATTGCGAATGACATGATTCGTTGATCTACAACCGACGTAGTATCTACTAGCCATCCAGCTTAAAACTCACAATGCCGTAGCACTATTAACTGCCCTGTAACGCCGAATGTGCAATTAGTATCGTATCCCAAATACAGAAGGGGTACAACCGTGAGAAGAGCAGGTAAGCATCATATTGATCATCATTCCAGATTCTCCGCCGTCTAGTCCTCTGCCTCAACTTCGCCCCTTTCATAAACATGTCGTGTTTTGGTCGCATCCTTGCGCATGGAGGTACCTGATCCAACGAATCCAACTATAATGGAATATTAGCAACTGTCAACAAACCATTGCACGTCGTAAACTAACCTCTAGCAGTCATACCCTCACCTGTCCTGAACATGCTTTCTTTCTTGACCGCCTTGCCCATCTTCCCCTTTGCTGAAAAATCTTGCCATTTACTCTTGCCAGCCTCCAACACCTTGGTTGCTTGAATCTTCTTTGCCACTTTCGCAGGTCTTGCAGGGCCATCGCTGACTTTGCTTGGCTCTTTACGAACAAGATCCGGGTTGATATTTGCGGCTGCAGAAATAACATTCGAGTTATTCGGTATTGTAGGTGTACTGGGAGTTGATGCATTGCTGTCAGCTTTGCGCTTTTTTGATTCACTTGCGATCGCTCTGATATCCTGACTTCTAACAGTCTCCGAATTTCCATATGATTTGAAGGACACAGTGTAGATAGGATCGGCCTTGGAACCTGTGATGGAGATGATGCGAGCAGCATAGAACGCTTTGTCGCCAGTAACCCATTTCGCCATGACCGTATCGTTCACTCTGAGCTCTGTAGGTGCAGGCGCCTCTTCTACAGGCTCTGGGGGTGCGCCGACACGTTTGTAACCTGGTTGAAAGGCTGGATGATTTGCTTTTGACCATTTTTCCGGCTCTGGTGTTGCTTGTTTGTTTTGTGGCGCTTCTGCTTGTCTGATGGAAACGAGTGTCTCTTCTAGCGCCACAATGCCTTCCTCCAGTTCTGTTTTGAGTGTTTGTAGGTCCGCATTATTTGGATCGTTCCGAATCAGCTCTTCAATGTTCTCGAGCTGGAGGAGGGTGTCAGTAGTTGACTTTGTGACAGTACATATTGCTAACTAACCTGACTTGTGAATTCTTTGATATCAGCCTCTGTTCTGGCAATTTCGCTGGCCATGGTGTTCAGTCACACGATGCTAGGATTCTGTAGCAGCAAACGTTACCAGATGTTGGATATCACGTTGTGTTAGACGATCGGTAGACAGAGTACTCGGGGTGCTGATGGATGTTATAGAGACAGATGATTGTGGATGATGGATGATTCAAGATGTGGTTCAGCTACAAGAGGGAGAGAAGCTCCGGGCCTGGCATTAGTGGCACGTGTAAGCATAAAATACGCAGGCGAAGTGCTGTATTTGTCCACTATATTGGCAGCTTCAATCTCTAGCTTTACTACACTACAGCGAGTGGCAAATAGACCTCGATGATGTGACAAGATTGACATACCCATCTTCACCTTGACGCATGATACTATGCCACTACCTAAGGTTCTAGAGCGAGTTTGCAAGAGAAGACCCTGATTCATTGTCAACTGCTTGCTGATAAATCAGCCTTGACATTTAGAGTTGCTCCGAAGAGCCTCACATCACCTGATCCCCTCTTCTTGTCTGACATTCATTCATCGCAACCATCGTCACCCTCTCACTCTCCTTCACACAGCTACGCGCTCAATTGACTTTCTGTATCAACAGAGCCCAATCACACCCAATAAACGACCCCGAAGCTCACGATTTGGTGGCACTTTCTAAAAGATCGTAGCAGCCAGTCGGCCTTGCATTGAAAGAAGTTCCTCCGAGCTCATCCATTTCCATCATGTCGACAACTTCACAGTACCCAAGCTTGTCAACACCACAGCGCAATCTTTTGGCTGCGGCTCTGGCATCGAATAAGCGCAACAAGGCCAATCCTACTGCACCCCAAGTTCCTGATTACTTTCCGCAATTCACTGCTCCACAGAAGATCCAGCAAACCTCTTATGACAGCGTCAATCCGGCCATCTTTGACCTCAATCAAAGTAACATTGGTTACGACTCGACCTTTGATGACAGCTTGTTGTCCTTGGATGGCCACAATCCCGTTGATTTTGGACTCCTGCAGCCAAGTCCCAATGCTCTCGATATCGATGCACACGAGAAGAGGAAGAGCCCGGATGATGATGAAGAAGATGATGAAGACGACTATGATCACAAGAAGCAAGAGGGCGATGACAAAGTAGCTAAGAAACCAGGCCGCAAGCTCATCACAGCAGAACCTACCACAGTTAGACTCTCTTCTTATTGTTGCGTTCCTTGCATCGTCTGCTAACATTATGATAGAAGCGGAAAGCTCAGAATCGTGCTGCTCAGCGCGCTTTCCGCGAACGTAAGGAGAAACATCTCAAAGATATGGAGGTAAAAGTGGCAGACCTGGAGAAGACATCAGAGAACACTTCGCAGGAAAATGGCATACTCAAAGCACAAATCAAGCGACTACAAGCTGAGCTTGCGGAATACAAGAATAGGCTATCTAGCAGTGCCGGCTTAGCAGGGTCTCCACCGAATGCTGCCTTCCCAAGCTTTGCCAATACTTCTCGTGGTATTACAGGAGCTTCAGACTTTCAGTTCGACTTCACCAAGTTTGGCCAGAACTCTTCATTCAGGCATATGTCAACTGGCACATCTGCCTCCAACTCAAACTCTGGCCCCAACACGAACACACAAAGTCGTCAGAACAGCGGGAGCCTGAGTCCGTCGCAATACAATTCGTTAAACACTAGCTGGACTGGTTTGAGCAATGATGCAGGCTTCACATCTACAACTCAGCAAGCTACGACGAACAGCAATGGAGCTACTGGTAATTTCTTGGGTAACCTGGCCAATCTCGGAAATATCAACTTCGATGCAAGCTTACTCGATATGAACACGTCCGCTCAAGGTACCAGTTGTCCTTCTTTGTGCCATGACGACACTAGATCTTCGGGTGCTTCACCTTGTGCTTCGACTCCACTCGACCCGTTCACCTCGGAAGGGACTTCTCCGACACCAATCAGTAATGAGTCAGCACAATCCACATCGGCGGTGGACAACATTGCGTTGGACTTCAGCAATTACACAGATGGTAAGCAGGGATGGAGCAAAGATGTTCACGCAGAGGCTGACTTCAAATTAGATCAAGGCTTCGGTCAATTCGCCAATACCACCACGAACAACTTCGATTTCGGTATTGATTGGCTTGCGAATCAGAATGGTGGCCAATTCGATCCTGTCTTATTCAGCGACTATCGCGAGAGTCAAGACGCCATCATTGGTGCCGGTGATTTCAGTGGTGGTCTTTTCGACGACAGCTTCGGTATGCCGGGTTTGCCAAATAACTTCAGCTTCGACATGTCACCTCAGAACTTCAATGCTACTCCATTGCCTGCAAAGACTACCACTACCACCAAACAGACGACTCTTCTCGAGCGGGTTGACGCTTGCAGGAACGGCGATATTGGAGAGCACGACGGTCTTTTCATTCCAGCCGAGGACAAAAACGCTGCAAAGGATGCACACGTTAGTGAAGCACACATGTTGACGGCTCATAAGATATGGTATGTTTAGGTCTTTCTATGTAATTTCTTGTGATATGACGCTAACACATCTATCCAGGTCTGAGCTACAATCATGTCCCAAGTTCAAGTCGGGCGAACTCGATATCGACAGTCTCTGCACCGAGCTTTCGAAGAAGGCTACCTGCAGCGAAACTGGTCTTCAGGTACCCCGTGACGTTGTCGAAGCAACGCTATGGAAGCTTGTTGGTGATGATGAAGAAGCTGGGCAACTCATGTCGAGAGCCAAGGGTGCGCATAAGCCTACTGCATGAAAAAGTCAGCATCCTGGGCACGCATGACGCACGCATGACAGCAGGCGCACCAAAACTCAACTCGCTGCAGCGCTGGAGAGGAACAAAGATACGATTGCGATGACCGGAAGGATGGTGTTTTGGCTCAAGGAAATGGCTTGTTACAATGATATCCAAACAAATTAAGCGTTTTTGATCGTAGAAGAAAAACTTCCAAGTTACTCTACTCTGTGCACCCGATGTGATGTCGAGCCGTGGTATAAATTGGTTTCTGTTTGTTATACACAACAACTCTAGTCTAAGTGTTCCTTGTGAATATAATGCCGAATGCTGGGTATCTTGATAACGCCAACCCAAATGAAAAAGAACACCTAATCGTCCGCCCACTCCTACTCATACCTCGACGTCAAGCTGATCGTGCTGCCTGCCTGCCAGCTTCACCGATATGCCGTTTTTCTTTCTCCCAGATTGTTATTGCCGATTTCTGTCCTGACCAATTGATGTTATCTGTTGGATAGGAAAAGGAAAGCAGGATGCGAGTTCTTGCTGCTAACCGATATCAATCGAATCCAATGCATCAAGTATCCTCTTCTCCTTCTCCTTACGCATCTCCTCTTCATCCCATACACCCTCTCTTACCCTTTCACCAACCCCACCACCACCCTCATCCACCCCCAGCCCACCACTGCCCCTCCCAAGCCCGATCATCATCTCATCCACCTTCACCCCCAAATTCCTGATCCGCTCGACCTCCCCCTTCCGTCTCAAAACCTCGCCTTCCATCATCGCAATCAGCGCTTCTCTGGCGCCATGCGCCCTCTGCCGATTCACCAGATCGTGCAGATTGACGAAGAGGACGCGTAGGTCTTCTGTTTTTTGGAGGGCGAGAGAGGGGGAGTGAGACAGTAGGGCGATTAGTTCGAGGAAGGAGAGGAGGGTGGAGCGCGTTAGTTGGAGGAGGGCGGGCGTGGGGTTTGTGGGTGTGTTTGTGTTTTGGTCTGTGCTGATGTTTGGGTGTGGAGGGGTGAGAGAAGCGTGTGGAGTGAGTTGTTCGAGGTTGCGTGAGCTGAGAGTGGGTATGTTTGGTGTTAGGTTATGCGGCGTTGAAAAGGTGCGTGTTGTTGTTGATGCGTCTGGTGGGGAGGGCGGGATGAGGTAGAGGAGTTCGAGTGGGAGAGTGGGCGATAGTTGTGGTGCTGCTGAAGTAGTGCTTGGGTTTGCGTCTTGTGTTTGTGCTTCTCGTAAACGTGACAGGTTGGTGGGCGTGAAGTGTTTGTAGAAGGGTGGTGGTGCTGGGAAGGCGCTTGCGAGGGTGTTGGATGGGTTATTGGCGTCGGTCATTATGGTGGGTGGTAGGATGAGAGCAAGAGCTCGTCTCGGAAAACCATGAGCTGGAAGATAAGAAGTGTTAGATGTCCATCTTGAATCTTGTAACGACTCCGAAACTCGATATGGCCGTTTCGTGCGGGGACAGGTCCGATGGTTCCAGAAATAAATTATCGAGACTAGATTGAAGTCTGTTTCTTCATTTTGAGAACATAATCACAATCATACAACCATGGCAAGAAGCAAGTCTCGCGCAGACCAATTCACCGATCTAGAAGACCGCGCTCATCGTGGTGAGCCCTATCAAACTACACATTATCTGTAGCCAGGGTCTATCTATACTAACAAACCCAACAGATTTCGACCCCGAAGACGACCCTCGCAGCGCCTCAGACGCCTCAGAAGATTCCGAGGACGAAGTCGACGTGAATGCTGGACGGAGACATTATGCTAACGTGGAGAAGAGCAAGCTGAGAAAAGGAGATGTCGCGCCTTTGGGTCCTCAGTATAGTGGGTCGCGTGTTAGTCGGCAGGCCGTGAACGGAGATGATGAGGAGGAAGAGCATGATCCTTTTGCGGAGCACGGTAGTGGGGAGAGTAGTGAAAGTGGGTTTGATGTAGACGATGATGATGATGATGATGAGGAGGAGGAGGAGGGAGGGGATAATGTGGGAGATTCTGATCCTTATGAAGAAGAAGAAGACGACGAAGCAGGCACAGATGATACGAGCGTGGGTGACGACGAGGATGGCAGTGATCTGGAAGAAGACGACGACGACGACGACGAGGAAGATGAAATGGACGAGGCAGAACACCAAATCGACCGCGAACAGCTCAAGCAGATGCTTCACTCAGACCACACCAACGTAGCAGCAACAATCGCACAAGCAAACCAAGCAGACGCAGACAAAGGCCGCGCAGTCAAAACTCAACGCAAGACATTCAACGGCATACTCAACAGCCGCATCCGTCTTCAACAAGGCCTAATAGCCACCAATTCCCTAACAGCAGAGGAGGTAACAAAATCCGCCACCACCACCACCACCAGCACCAACAACACAGACACCACAACCGCCATACACACCGCCGAGCTCGCCGCGCTAAAACTCTGGAACACGCTCGAAAGTCTACGCCAGAGTATCGAAGAAGCCCGGAGCACAGGCACGAAAAAGCGAAAGCGAGAGATCAACGACGACATCGATACCACCACGACCTCCTCAACCATCTGGGCACGAATGCAAAGCGCTGAGACAACCAGCCTCGCCCACCGCCGCGCCGTTCTCCAGAAATGGTCTACGAAAACGCAAGCAGCGACCGCGCAGCCCACGCGGGGCAAACTTACCAATAACAGCACTACCTCAGGTTCCTCGACAATCCTCGACGTCTTGACGTCGCATCTCTCCAACCCCGACCCTTTGATCGCACGCACACGCATCCCCCGCTCCTGCGCGCCCCTCCAGGCCTCTGCCTCCACAAAATCTCAAAACCCATCCACCACGTCCCCACCCAACAACAACACAACCAACATCTACGACGACGCCGACTTCTACGGCCTCCTCCTAAAATCCCTGCTGGAACAACACTCCATAGACTCCGCCACCAACGTAAATACGAATGCCAGCACGCTAGCACGACAACACATGGCCGCGGCACGCGACGCCAAAACGAAAAAGAACGTCGATGTCAAAGCGAGTAAAGGCCGGAAACTAAAGTATACGGTGCATGAGGAGTTGCAGAATTATATGGCGCCGGAGGATAGAGGGCTGTGGACGGGGAGGCAGGTGGATGAGTTTTTTGGCAGTTTGTTGGGACGGAGGGTTGAGATTGGTGAGGAAGGGGATGGGGAGGTGGGAGAGGAGGAGGCGTTGATGTTGTTTAGGAGTTGATGGTGTTGTGGTTAGTATTATATCAAAAAAACGCAATAATTTGCAGGGAAAAGCATGCATTCTTCAACAACATTCATTGAGGATGAATATCCTTACGACGTTCAGTAAGACATGAGGAAATATACTCAAAGCAGTTGATGAACCAGCTACCTCGGTAGGTAAAGAACCGCTCAGCATCTGAATCAATCACCGCAGACATGTAAGATATGAGGCATATATTCGCTTTCTACCAAGAAGTAAACTCCCCAAAACTACGACGGCTGAAAAGACGCATTCAAAAAATACCACATCAAAGCCGGCTGCAGAGAGGCCGACGCTCATTTCCAGACTACAACGACGATCAAGATGCTAGAGTATCATTATCTCCCTCAACGGCGCCTATCAAGAAGCGTACAAAGACTTCATTTACTTCACGAGTGCGTAGGAATCACCGACTAGGTCTGCAGAATACCAGCAAAGCTTGGAGCAGCTTATTCGAGAGACCGGAGCAAGCACGGACAACGCTATCCGCGGCCTCCGCGAGGTTGTGAATCATGCAGCAGCCTTCATCCATATCACAAACGCCGTGGTTAAAGAGGACTAGCCAATTATCGAGCAGCTAATCCATGAAACCCACGTATCTTAGTCAATGGCATGCCTATCGTGATAAGGCAGACCAGTGCCCCATCGGCATCGTGCATACCATGATATCGAGAAGTACAAATTACAATATGAGCGAGGTTTTGCGAACACACCTCCGGCACACTTCACAACTTTTTTAATCTTGAATTACGAGAAATATCTTTTGGGTATTGGATGGCCAAGCCTTTGGGATGTGACTATAGTACAGTGAAACACGAATACCATCATTAGAAATTGAAAAAAAAGAGTCTCATCACTGAGCTATGAGCGGTCGTTCATTAAGCAAACCACTCTACCATCTCCCCATGCCTTGATTCGTAGCGAATGTGTCGCATCACTTCCGGTCTCTTATTGGGATGATAGCCGTACTCCATCATACATTCACGCAGGTGACATTCGATGGTCTCCTATCAGCTCTTCACGGCAATGGGCAGCCCAACGAGAAGACTCTACCACACTAAAAAATGTCGATGTGCATTCAATCGAATTGGACATTTACATACTGCAGCACGACAACAGAAAAGCAGACTATCCTTGTTGCCAACAACGACGACATTGAGTCAGTCTATGCGAGTTTCGCGTGCTATCTCGATTGTGCCATTTGCATCTAGCAACCAGTAGTCGCCAGACTTGCTTCACTCCAAGACATACCACAAGGCCCTGTCAATAGAGACTCAGAGGAACCTTGTCGAATTCTAGCCAGTCAACCCAGATAACAACACCATTGATCAATCGCTGCTCTAGATATTAGGCAACGCGAACGCAAAACCAGTACAATTGTTTACGCCGAACATGTTTCAGCAGCACTGCGCGGAAATGACTGCAAAGCAGGATTCGATGTCGGATGTTATCAGACGGTGGCCAGTCTCTAGAATGTGAATAGTAGACAATTTCCATCTCTACTCGAGCGTCACTAATACTCTTGCTAGGCAGTAGTCAACGAGGCCACGAACCTCCTCCGCGTATTCGTCATTTACTGGCTGGCGTACCTGCTACACAACGCCTGGGACCCATTCCCCATCAATATGCCTCCCCCAAGCCCATCGCCCCAAAATCAGGCACCGGCATCGTCCCACACACAAACTCTCTCTGCGCTTGCACATTACTTGGCAGTATCCCCGCCGCAACGCCCTTTTTCCAACTCCACTGCGTTCCCGTCTCCGTCTGCCACGTCCAATAAAACCAGCCCCATCCCAACTCATAACTCTGCATTTGCGCCTCCGCAAACATCTTCAGCCACTGTTTGTACGCCGTGCTGTATTTGCCGGGGTCGGCGTTGGCGAGGGTGCAGTCGCAGCGGGTGGAGGAGGATTTTGTGGCTGGGTTGGGGCAGACAGGGACTGATGGGGAGGATGGATTGAGGGTGCCATCCCAGCGAGCGCCGGTGTCGACGTTATTGAGCCAGGGTTGGCAATCGGTGTCTGATTGAGACCTAAATGGTGGAAGTGTTAGTGTGGGTCAACAGAAGATTGGAAGGATGGAAGGTGCAGGCTCTACGTACCACTCGCCGCAGAGGAAATTTCCAAACCCGGTGCTGGGATTCATGCTTTGGTTGGTTTGTTGTGCCCACCCTTGACACGCGAATTCGATCTTGGGCGTGTGTGCTAAGCTGAGTTGGTCATTGTTAAAGACGACGTATTGATGTGCGTCGAGCAGGACTTTTTCATGGCCGGAGAGAACGCCTTGCCAGTTGCGAAGACCGAGAAAGCCATCACCAATCACGATGATGGTATCATTCGACATGCCGGAAGAGCGAACAACTGCAATAGCAGAGGTTGTCCAGGCGATTACAGGTGGTAAGTGGAGATCCACCATACGAGGTTCGTTGGCGAGGCCGTACATGGTTACCAGGTTTGCGTATCGAGGTTGTGCAAAGAAGGTGGTCAGCTGTTTATGGATGTCCAGTGATCGTTGGGCATTGAGGGCTCCGTCTGTTCCATTAAGCCATCCGATTTGTCCTAGATGACCTGAGTGATTCCATCCATTTTGACTGCCCGGAAGTGCATGGAGGTCGAGATTGATGCGAAGACCGTATTTCCTTGCATACTCCAAACCACGGAGAAGATAACGCCAGGCTACTTGTGGCACATATGGATCGGAATCGTAGGTGGTCACAGCCCAGTAAGGATAAGGCAGACGGATGTGGTCAAATCCAGCGGCTTGGATGTCTGCGAATGTTTGCTCGTTGACAAAGGTTGCGTAGTGTTTCTCTATGGTCGCTTTGGCTTTCGCTGTACCTAGTGTTTGACAAAGTGTCCATTCGTCAACGACGCCCTGACTAGTGGAGTATTGGTTGAATAGGGAGGGTGTGATGAATGGTTCAATGCTGAGCCAGCCACCTAGATTTATACCACGTATTACGCGAGTTCCATACTCCCATTTGTCCTTCAGAGCAGGTACGTTGATGTTCGCTTGTTTATTATCATCCCAGGTTGAATTCAGGCCGATGATCGACAGTCTCCCCACAGTGGCATCTGTGAAGGTCAGGTTGAAGTCTGTAGTGTCATACCAGGTGGAAAAGTCTAGAATAGTGCCTTGCGCTTCGATCGGTATCGAACCTGGTGAAGCAATGTAGGTGTTTGAGGCAGAGGTAGTCGTTGATCCAGAGCCAGACGTGGTATTCTTCTTGAGCGCAACTCCAACTCCAATTGAGACGATTATTATAACGAGAAGAATGCCACTGATTATCCCTGACAACATACGGTTAGCTATGTTAATCCCAAGACCGGCATGCTCATATCACTCACATATCCACTTCCGCCTCTTTCTCTTCCTAGCTTTCTCATCTTCATAATCTGGATACCCACCAGGAAGAGGAGGGTCATTTTTCCGCGTCGACCTGTGATACTGTGCTTCATACTCTCCATCCTCAAGCAAAGGTCCGCTGACCACTCGACGTGACTTTCTCGATTCCCGATAATGATTATGGTCTTCCGTCTCTTTTCGTCGACGTTGCTCTCTTCTGGCCGCTCTTCGTTCTCGATCCCTTCTTTCTGCTTCATAGTCTGTTCCCTGCTTTCTTACAGCTCGCTTTGGCTGACTAACGGGCTCATATTCGTCCCATCCTTGCTTCTCATTGATTGCGTCTAGCTTTGCCAGCGCCAATGCTGATAATGTTGTTGTTGTTGATTCTGATGTGGTGGGATCATTATATGATCGGGCATTGCGGGATGGTGAATGGTCTTGACGACGACGTCGGTGTCGCTTGCTGCGGTAATACTCCTCCGAAGCTCGTGCTGCGGCGGAGCGGTCAGTGCGTGGCGCCATGCATGCATTCTCGCGTAGGAGCTTTCTTGACTGTTCTTGTCGTTCTCAAGCTCACGTGATGGTTGGCACAGCAATGACCGCCGGCACTCGGACCGGCACTTTTCATCATAATCGAATGCATCGATATTTGAGGAGGATATCGAGCCATCAAGTCACAGAAGGCAAAGTGATGATTGGTAAATGGATATCTTTATCATGCTCTCATGATGATGTACACATATAGCAGTGTGACGAAAACCCTTGTCTCCAACCTCGTTATTTACAGAACACGATTGAGACTGGACATCTCCTCATGTAGCTCAATACCCTTCCTCGGAGGACGCTCTCTATACCTCCTGTCTGCCGCGGATCGGCATTTGTGAGCAGGCATCATGGCGAAGCTCGAGTACCTCATATGTACCAGTCTAAGCAGACTCTGTTACCTAACATAATACCCACAGATTCGTCGTTGTGTTTGAACGCTTCACGCTCCGTTCGACACTTTCTCGCCGTCTGCTATCTTATGATTGCTGTTGTTGTATGAACTCGATCTCGATGTTGGCGGAGGATGATCGGGCTTGAAGAGGTTGTGTTGGTCAATGTATTTAAGTGTTGCTTCCGGGATCAAGTATCTATTCAGTGGTGTTAGTGGCAGACTCAACAGTGCTTCTATGTACCATACCTTATGCTCATATCTTTTCGTAAGAAATTTCGCACTTTCGTTGAAGAGACATCATTCGTCACGAGCTGTGGAATTGGGTAAATATTGTGTCGCCATTTCGAGAGAGACTCCAACGCCTTATCCATGTCCGTGCCGCTACGCTCAATGATGAATCCACCGTATCTTCCCAGAATGTGATCGAGATCTTGCTGCGACCAAACCCCTGGTTCTGACATTGTTTGTATTAGATCGGCACCACTGAGAAGTGCGACCTTTGCTATTCTCCGTTCTCCCTCACTTGTCTCAACACCTCCACGGACCTCGTTGATTTCGTGTTGGATGTGGTCGAGCACCAGGGCTGTTCGAGTATATTCCTTCTTTGAAGCCTCCCACGGGTCTACCATGATCCAACCTGATTCCAAAGCAGCTAACCGGCACATCTCCAGCCTGTGATATGCAGGAGCTAGTCCCTGTTTCTTGTATGAATCTGACACTGGACTAAGATATCCTCCTACTACCTCGTACTCTGTATTTTCACGAACCCAGTCTGTGCACATCTCGAACATTCGCAGGTGAAGATAGGTGATTGGAGAGAAAGAGCCGCAGGATATCAGGACTAGCGGCTTCTTCGACGAATTTTTCAGCTTGCGCATCTTATCAGTGGGAAGAGAGTATGAGTCCATGTCGACGTCGGCAGCCGTAAAGGGCCGATTTCGGCGCAGATTCGAGGTGGAAGTGTACGCGCGAGAACGAGAGAAAGCGTGAGGATGGGCGGCGGGCTTAAGATGCGCGAGGAACTGGTGGTTACCGAGCGTAGATGAGAGAAGTGAATGCCGAGGAGGGGTATGTACTGAAGTGATTACGAATGATGGTAATAGCCTTGATAGTGAATGTCTCCTCATTGACTGCACATAGCGCTAAATGTAAGAGTTTGAGGATGGGTCTCGTGATCGGAATCTGCGATTGTAAATAATATTGTCATAGAATGAAGTCGTATGAACGAGGTGAGTGTTGAGTACAAAACTGTCTAGTCCATCCACAAGCCCGGCTTGATTATTAATTGCCACGTGACTCACTTCGAAACAGCATCAGCAGTTTACGTCTTGGAATTCGATATTGAGGTGTATGCATCAATAGAGCAAGTCTGCGTGGGGAGACTGTCAACTACCCTACAAACCCTACCAGCACAAACAACCTGATCACTATGGACAACGTCTAGCACAGCTCTCCCTTATCAACTGTCTCTCTACGACAGTCAAAGGCGGGGCTACTGATACTGGACGCACTTGCCATTCTTTGTTTCAGGAGTAGATCCGCTCTGGCCTGCGATTGAAACACAGTGTAGAGCCTATCTCACACAAACGAGAACATATCATTCAGGCTTCAAGCATAGACCAACAAACCAAGCGTCAAACTCTCTCCATTCCTTCTCAAACCCCGCACACTTCCTTCACCATCTCCAGCAACCGACAACAGCTCATCAGCTATCAAGACTATTTATCGTCTGACGATTTCAAGACCTTTGCTGTCCTGAATTTGTCCAGCAAGGCTTGAGGCCATCTTCACCATCACAGTTTCAAGAAGAAATCTCTCATGTCGTCAAGGGTCACTCGTTCTTCAGCCAGACAGTCGGCCACTTCAGCATCATTATCCAACACTGAATCTACAACAAATCCAAAAGAACAAACATCACCTATCACAGCCACATCAACTGCATCCAAAGCTAAATCTGCTCCTACGGGCCGGAAGCGTAAGGCGTCAACCAAGGATCTGAGCGTGGTTGGTGAAAACCAAGAAGACAGCGTTACTTCAACACGACAAAGCAAGCGAGCAAGACACTCGGACAGTAACACTCCTTCAACTCTGTCAGCCACTAAGCGCGGCAAAAAGGCACAAGAGAAGATGTCCTCATCGAGGTAAGTACTGTTCTTCTGATTACGACTTATAAGCTAACAACCAAATCAGTATAAACCCAGAAGATGCAGGACTCTCATCGCCTATCACGAACACGACTTCATCGAGGAAGAAATCGGACAAAGCCAAAACAACCTCGAACGACCAATCCGATACTCCCACCACAAGGCGTTCTAAAAAGTCGAGTTCGCGGAAGACTGAGCATCGAACAAAATCGGAAACAAAAGCACCAGTTGCTCAGAACCAAGAAAACACCACGGAAGGCGAGAAAGCAGAAGATATGATGGCCGAGGACTCAGCAGAGGACGACCACGGACGTGCCGATCACGATGACGACGATGATAGGGAGGAGGAGCATGACTACGAAGGTTGGCTTGGTGGTCATGGTGGTGCTCCGGGTGGGTTGTCCAATACACTAAGAGCTCTCACAGGGATGATGTCTGGCATGACTACTCGTTTCCGTGGTATGCTCGACAATATCAAGCAGAAGGACGACCCCTCGATGCAACTAGTTGGCCTCCAAAGCCTTTCAGAAATGCTCCTGGTCTCGACAGAAGACACGCTTGCTGGACATTTTTCACCGGACGCTTACATGAAGGAGCTTGTGCCACTCATGCAACCAAACGAATTTACTGGCGAGGAAAATCCCGACATTATGCTTCTGGCATGTCGCTGTATTGCTAACATGATTGAGGCGCTACCTGCTTCTACTGCTTCGGTCGTCTACGGGGGTGCTGTTCCGGTTCTCCTTTCCAAGCTTATTCAGATCGAGTATATGGATCTTGCTGAACAAGTGCTTCTAGTAAGTCTGCACTAAATCTTGTATCGAAGGGCGGTCGCTAACTTAAAACAGACACTCGAGAAAATCTCGGCCGAATTTCCAGCCTCTATCGTACGTGAAGGAGGTCTTGCAGCATGTCTCACATACCTTGATTTCTTTCCCACAAGCACTCAGCGTACGGCTGTAACCACAGCAGCAAACTGCTGCCGCAACATTCCTGGCGATTCCTATTCGATGGTCAAAGATGTTATGCCCATACTAGAGAACGTCCTCAACAACAACGATCAGCGTGTAGTAGAGCAAGGCTGTCTCTGCATCATTCGGATTGTGGAGAGCTTTAGATGGGAAGAGGCAAAACTCGAAGGGCTCATGAGTGCTGACCTCCTCCGCACTATTTTGCGACTTCTGGTTCCTGGCTCAACCAACATGATCAGCCCTAACATTCAGACGCAATTTCTCAAAGTCCTTGCGCACACTGCTCGAGCGAGCTCGACCCTGACCGCCGATCTGTTCAAGATGAACGTCGTCGACACTCTTTTTCAGATGCTCACTGGTGTCTCACCACCAGCTGGCGTTGAAGATGTAGCGCAAAAGATTGATAGCGTCATGATCATGCAGGCATTGATTCATCGCCCAAAGGATCAGGTCTTTGAGACATTGAACGTCATCTGCGAGCTCTTGCCTGACAAGGACGGAGGGACTCTAGGTCTCAAGGATGAGTTCGCGGGCATGTTCATCGACTATGCTCAATACGGGAGACTCAAGCGCAATACCAAGCCTGTACCAGAGAATGCTTTGGCTGAATGCAAGCAAGAACTTCGGCGTTTCGCGGTCGTGCTGTTTCCTACCCTTACCGATGCTTATTCCAGTACCGTCAATGCAAACGTGAGACAGAAGGTGTTGACGGCTCAGATCAAAATGCTATCCGACTTGGATGTGGACATCTTGACGGATGCACTCAAATCCGTACCATATGCGTCATTCCTGGCTTCCATACTTTCCCAGCAGGATCACTCAACTCTGGTCATTCTAGCGCTTCGTGCTACCCAATTACTACTACAAAGACTCGAGTCGGTCTATCGATACCAGTTCTACCGAGAAGGTGTCATTGCAGAAGTGCGCAAAATTGCTGAGCGACCCATCGCTGTTGTAGCGGAGCCAGTCGCAGACAAGGCTGCAGCTTCAGAGACAGAAGTTCCAACTCTACAGCGCGCTTCAGCCACCGCGGCAACCTCGCAACAGCATGAGGATGCATCAGACGATGACGAAGGCGACGACGATATGGACGATGACCAGTCATCTGACGAAGAAGAAATGGCTGCAGCTATACGTATGGGCAGACCCGTGACGGTGAATATACAGGACTCAATCACAAGATTCGCTCAGCAATTTCTTGTCGAGTACGAGAACGATGGCGGCGCTGATCTCGGGACCAAGGCAGCATCTAGGTTACAAGAGTTGCGTAGTCTGATCACAGATATTGCCACGACATATGACACAAACAGGCCGGAAGACGGCGTGACATTGTTCAAGAGATTGGCTCAATATTTTGATGGGGATGCACTCGAAAGCATCACCAGCTACGAGTTGATGAACTCGAACCTGGTCGACAGCTTACTAGAGATCTTTCAAATCAATGAAGGACAATCAAGCGACGGTGTCCGTGCAGCATTTGTTGAAGTGTTCATGGGCTCAACACTCAACCATGGAGTGAAGACAAATACCAGCGAATCTCCAGCAACCCCCTTCAGCAGTCTCATTCACAAATTGCAAGATCTTCTTTCACGCTCTGAACACTTTGAGGTTCTTACTGTTCACTCAGGCTCTTCCGATTCTGGCAGAAGCAGTGCGGTGTCAATGCTGGCTAAGCAGATCCGTGTTAAATTAGTGGCAGACGAGAATGCTGGCGTTCCCCGCGCGTATCGCAACATTACTGTATCAATACATGCCATTGCCACATTTAAGGCCCTGGATGACTATCTTCGGCCTCGCATCAGCATGGCTGACAGGCCGAAGCCTTCACGCAGCCAAGATCCTTCTAGCCTTAGTGGAGCATACAGTGCCGCCATGGACAGCTTGGCTGCACTCGAGGAGCGTAACAAATCGCTGCTAGGCGGTGCTTCTACGCCTACTTCTGCGCCACATGAGTCGTCGAGGAAGTCATCCAGATCCAAATCTGGCACAGCCTCAAGATCGGAACAGACCACGACATCAGGCACAACTGGCACAGGGACACCAACAACGAGAAGGTCTGGACGAAAGTCCAAGACGCAGATCGAACAACCACCTATCAACGATCAGACTCCACTTCAGCCACCTCAAACGCAAAATACGCTCGAGTGTGCCGACGAAGCCCAACTGACTGATGATGATGATGATGATGATCTTGACATGGATGCTCACGAAACTCTTAATGCTGTTATGGACGATCTCGAGGATGGGATGGAAGTAGATGAACACGATCCCTCTGCTGTCAATTTGGAAGTTGCGTCTTCAGGAAAAGTGACTGCACGACAAGAGGATGGCACGCGTATTGCCACACCTGTGCAAGGAGCAACCCCAACCCGGCCTCCAACGCAGAAGCCATACTCGAGTGAGATGGCGAAGTCGTTGTTGTCCCAATTATCCGGACGTGCCATGTCATATGCAGCAGCACTACAGTCTACCCCTCAAGATTGGCATCTCGAGTTCAGTGTCAATGGTCAGCCTCTTAGCCTGGACACAACAATATACCGAGCAGTACATGCAATGCAAGACCCGCTCAATGAAGCTGCTTCGCGAAACATCTGGTCCGCTGTTCATGCCATCAATATCAAGAAGGTTGCAGGTCCTCCACCCGCGGAACCTGACACGTTGAGATCTGTTTCACCCGAAGCCGTCGCAACAACGGGCTTGCCTGCATCTCTTGAGAACAATCCAGCTACAGCTTCTATCTTGCGTCTTCTAGGCATTCTTCATGATCTCAACAGCAACCTAGATGATGTTCTGGCTGACAATGTAGAACCCGCCAAGATCAAGTCAGAGCCGTTGACCCAATTCGTCAACACAAAGCTTACTGCTAAGCTCAATCGTCAACTGGAAGAGCCGCTCATCGTTGCCTCCAACTGCCTGCCAAGTTGGAGTGAGGACCTTGCACGTCTGTATCCTTTCTTGTTTCCTTTTGAAACCAGACACTTGTTCTTACAATCGACCTCGTTTGGCTACTCGCGGTCAATGACTAGGTGGCAGGATGCTCAGGTTAGTAACGATTCGAGAAGAGATCGTCACAGAGATGAGCGTCCCTTCTTAGGCAGGCTTCAACGACAGAAGGTGCGCATCTCAAGAACCAAGATTTTGGAGTCTGCTGTCAAAGTCATGGAGCTGTATGGCGCATCACCAAGCATTCTTGAAGTGGAATACTTTGAGGAAGTTGGTACTGGACTCGGACCTACGTTGGAGTTTTACTCTACTGTTTCGAAGGAGTTCTCGAAGAGAAAGTTCCGCTTGTGGCGTGAAGACGACTCGAATGCTGGCGATGAGTTTGCCTTTGGCAAGCGTGGATTATACCCTGCGCCTATGGGCGACAGCCAGGCCACGACAGAAAACGGCCAGAAGGTCTTGACACTTTACAAGATGCTTGGCAAGTTTGTAGCACGATCGATGATTGACGCGAGGATGATTGATGTGTCTTTCAATCCAGCTTTCTTCCGGTTCAATCGCAATGTTGGCATTCCGCCATTGTCGACAGTCAAAGCTGTTGACTACGACTTATACAAGTCATTGTTGACCCTGAGACAGTTTTATACAGCCAAGAGAACCATCGACGAACATCCCCGTCTTACATCGGCACAAAAGGAGGCAAAGACATCATTGATTCAGGTCAATGGCGCCAGCATTGACGACTTGGCTCTTGACTTTACACTTCCTGGTTATCCACACATTGAGCTCATTGCGAACGGTTCTCAGGTTCCAGTCACGATCGACAATGTTGGACTTTATATGGCTGGCGTGGTCGATTGCACGACCGGTCGAGGAGTACAGAAGCAGATTGAAGCATTCAGAGAAGGCTTCTCACAAGTCTTCCCATACTCTGCTTTGAGTGCTTTCACACCAGAAGAGCTTGTGATGCTCTTCGGCACGACGGATGAAGATTGGTCGATTGAAAGTAAGTTCATACAATCTGCACAATACACTAGAATAGCAGGCTAACATTTCCAGCTCTCATGGACTCCATCAAGGCGGATCACGGATTCAACCTTGATTCACAAGCTGTGCGTTACTTGCTCCGTGTCATGACAGAGCTCTCTCCAAGTACAAGGCGGGACTTCTTGCAGTTTGTTACTGGTAGTCCAAAGCTCCCTATTGGAGGTGAGTTTGATATTGCTCAGATCTTCAATCGTACACAAACTAACAGTCGTGCAGGCTTCAAATCACTCACACCGATGCTCACCGTCGTATGCAAGCCTGCAGAACCGCCTTTTGGCTCAGACGACTACCTTCCTAGTGTCATGACGTGCGTCAACTACCTCAAGGTACCTAATTATAGCACATTCGAAGTAATGAAGAACAAGGTCATGGTAGCGATCAAGGAAGGACAAGGAGCATTCCACCTTTCTTAGCTTGGTGGACATATACATTTGTAAAGTTGTCATAGACTCTGATTACAAGGATCAGGCGTTGGTTTAGGTTGGGATATTACGTCTGACATGAAAGCAAGAAGATACGGGTTAAGAAAGGCACTGCATGGATAGGCGTTCTTCTCTTAGGTGTCAAGTCACTCATTCATGCTTACCTCTGTTGGAAGCAACTAGTTTATGGCTCAATACAGCCTGTCATCTTATGTAGTAATACACTCGAAATGAGAAGCCCTCCAATCTTCCCTGGCCAAGATGGTCGTGCTCGATTTGCCAATGTCTTTCATAAGTGGCTGGCTTATTACGTCAGCATCGACATCTGTGAATTCGATCGTCTGGTTTGTTCGTACCTGCATTTGAATCTACTATCCGCAATTTTATTTGACAAGATTCACCACTATCCACACACTACATACTCTTTAGCCCTTCTTTGGTAGCATCCCTCCTCATCTGCCTCATACATCTCGCCGCAATAAAGTGACGTGACATGCCTTCCTTACCCGCCACCGAATTACCGTTACGACACAATCATTCTGCAGAACCGTCAGAGCATGCTGAGGTAGCGCCAATACCAGCACCATCGTCATACAGTACTCCCGCCTCGTCGTCAAAACAATCAACTCAATCCAGTGAAGTAGCAGCAACAGAGCTCATATTCCTTGGGACAGGCACTTCAGGCTGCGTCCCAGTCGTTCAGTGTCTTACAGTCGATCATCCTAGCTGCCACACATGCACATCACCTCTCAAAGAAAACAAAAGGCTGAATACAAGCTGTATATTACGAGTCCAATGTCCTCCGCCAGAGAACTCCTCTTCCACGACGCCAATATACAAGAATCTCATGATTGATGCTGGAAAGACGATATATCCTGCGGCGCTCAACATCTTCCCACGGTACAAGATTCGCACTATTGATGCGCTGGTGCTCACGCATGCTCACGCTGATGCTATATTTGGTCTTGATGACCTTCGATCCTGGACATTGCCTGGCCCACGCTCGACGCAAAATCATATCGACGTATACTGTTCAGCTACCACCATGTCTGAAGTTGCGCGCACATTCCCATATCTCGTAGATAAGAATCAGGCTACTGGAGGCGGCGACGTACCAAGTTTTGTATGGCATGTTTTTGATGAGAACGAGAGTTTTCGAATACCGAGTTGCGGAAATATCGAAGTAGTGCCGTTACCAGTAGAGCACGGCCGATATCTGAGCACAGGAAACCCATTCTGGAATCTGGGGTTCAGAATAGGCGGATTCAGCTATATCTCGGATTGTAGTGGTGTGCCTGAGGAGACGAAGAGGAAGATCAAGGGATCGCGAGTTGTGGTGCAAGATGGGTTGAAGTGGGATCCGCATGCAAGTCATTGGAGTATTGAGCAGAGCAGAACATGGGTGCGGGATGAGCTGGGAAGTGGTGTTGCGCTGAAGAAGCGAACGACAACGAAAGAGACTAATGGTGAGTCAGCGTTCGAGAATGGTGAACCATGGAGCGAAGACCTGGGTCCGCAGAGTACGTGGCTGACAGGCTTCTCGCATGCGGTTGAGCACGTAGAAGCTACGAAAGAATTTTCGGCATGGGGGAAGCGAGATGGAAGGGGAATGTATGTGAGACCTGCTTGGGATGGGCTGAGACTCGGTATTGATGGACGACCTATACCAGAATCGTAGTGTTTCAGATGTAGAGGAAGACATTGGATAATGCTCTCTATCTGCTATTGCTGCTGATATGGATAATTAGCAGGTCCTGCAGAGCTTTGTTGTACTGCAAAGAGCAAGAATACCGACTGCAAGGAAATGCCCTAGTAACTTGAAAAGTGGCGAGGTTCGACAGTGTCCTTGCTATCGTGCGAGCACGCAGTACGAAAATTGTCGTCATTACGTCTCATCCCTCACGTATCAAGAAGGTGCCAACCTCAAGTGTGACTTTCTGTTCAGTGATTTCCATGTGCTTGGCAAAGAATCATTTATTTCATCTTCTTTTCTTTCTTCTTCCTCTCTTCTTCTTCTTCTTCTTCCGTCTCATCAACAAACGACATTCTTTTGCTTCATCGCTTCATTACTTTGTTACCAATAAATATTCAAGGCCTCTTCGTTTCTTCAGCAGTGCTTTCGTTCTCTTCATCAATCAACACTTCTTCGTTTCATCCTCGGTCAGCTTTGTCCCTTTGTTGACATCGCTACCTCTGCTGACTTGAATTACAGCACGACGACATGTTTCCGGCAAAGATCTCAAACCTCTTTTCGACTCCCACATCTCGAAATGTTGATGCCACAATCTCTGCCTGCGACGAAAACTCCTGCACCAACCTTGATTGCATCGTGCACGGCCTCAGACATCCTTTGGCTGTCGTGAAACCTTCCCCTCGTCAACCTACTACCAACGAACTACCACATGCCACCGAACCAACTGCAGGCACCGACAATGCCTGGACCAATATCGCCTTGGCTTCACCACCGCCGGCCATTACGTTCAGCTCCTTCGATGGTGCTGGTGACAACACTATGACTGGTGCTCTTGATGCTTCGAATTTGGAGAAGGGGTATCAGGCTGGAATGGTACACACTGCTCCCAATACTGTCATTGGCATGCCAACGTGAGTTAATCCCAACATACTTGAAGTGATCATTGTCAGTTTGCTTACACTATATCTAGGAGCACCGTGAACAATCGATCCAGGAGATGGAACAACCGACATGCAATCCCTTTGCTGATCGCAGTCATCCTCCTCGCCATTGGCATGACCATCTGGAGAGTACTCGTCTGGAAAGCCTATGTCCGTCAGCATTCTTGAATGCACTGCATGAAGGTGTCTGACAAAGTGCGTTGGGCGAGACACGGAACACCTGTACATACCTTTATGCTCGTCATGATCGAGTCAACCTAAGAGATTGTATCGAGTGCCATCATTTCCTTGCACTTGTTGTGAATCACAATGTGTTACCTTTGATACAGTGACGTGTCGAAATTAGTCTTTCTCTGACTTAACAGTGTCTTGACATGACATTGTCCTTCAACGAATAATGAGTACATATGAATGCCAAATGTCATCCTCCACTGCTCATCCACGACGCATTCACTAGCAAGTCACCCTCCCATATCGACTCATCTAACTCATGTTTGGCATTGTCATGGTTTGCTGGGTGTACGAGCTGGTGACTTGAGGGAGTGGGTGTGAAGGGTGGTGGGGTGATGGGGATCAGTGATGGGGAAGATGATGCTATGTCGAAGCAACAGCTCGATATTGTAGTTCAATGGCGATGATGCTCGGTACATTATTATAGCAATGGCAGCGAACCTTTCATAAATATGCCATGCATTCATCATGATCAAAGAATCTATCTCTATCTATCGCTGACTACCTTACGTCCACTCAACCATGCTTACTCTACCTCGTCGTCGTACAAGAGTGCTCACCAGTACAGACATATCCATTCCAGCCTTCCGCTCGCTTATGCCTTGCTCAATCACAAAAACGCCATGCAACACACATCATATCCACCTCTGTAACAGCCCAAACAGTAACACTAACGTACCTGATAACAATATGATCTTCTTTATCAAGTGCACTATGCCCCATTCCATTCCATTCTGTTCCATCCCAAACAAAACAAAACGAACAACAGCCACCGGCCATCATGCAAGTAAGATGCCCTTTCGTTTAATTCCATTTCTCATTTCGTTGCAAAGTCAAAGCATAGCAAAGCTCAGATTCTTGCCGATCATACCAACAAACTCTTCCATTCACACATCGTTCTCTAGTGTCGGACCAATTTCTTCAATAGATCATCAAGATCAGTCCAATTATCGGTAGTCAGCGCAAACTTTTTATGCTTTCGTGATTCAATATGCTGAGAGGAGTAGATGTTAGCGATTAAGTCTTCAATTTCGGGGAAGTTGCTGTAGAAGACAAAAGCACCAACCTCGTGGAAGTCATCATATTTATCCCTGCAATTCTCGCAGTACCCAGGCTTAGGATCTCGCTGCACAGCCACTCGTTCTTTCGGTGCAGAATTGCGACGGTGGTGTTCTCGTTCTTCTTCGTGGATTTTTTCCAATTCAGGCTTCCTTCGGGTAGTCCGTGGTTTACTCTGGTCGTTATTGACGGTAGCTCTACCATCGGCGACAGATGGCACACTGGTGGTGGAGAGGTTCGTTCGTCGTTCAACAGCACGACGCTGTAGTATATCTTTACTTGTGGTTGTGCGGATGGCTGGTACAGCCGAAGTCGATGAGATCATCTGCGATCGAATTGCTGATGTGACGTTGGCATGTTGAAGACCAGATGCTTGCGGTTCATAACCAGGTCGAATGTTAGGGCGGGTGCTGGTCATTTGTGGTAGCATGCTGTCTAGACTGGTATTCGTGCTAGTTTTCTTGACGGCAGGAGGCTCGAAACTCTTTAATGGTACCGAGGTCGTCGACGTGTTTCTAGCATGTTGTCTGACAATGGTACATTCGCCTTCCTCGACCGGGACAGGCTTGGGCGCAGAAGCTGTAGGTACACGTTCCTGTGACTCTTCAGCTGTAGCTGCGGCAGCTCGCGTCCGTGGGTGCGGACGCTGAGCGCGAGCCAATTCTTCCTCCATTTGTGCTTGTTTTTGTCTCTTCTCTTGCTCTCGAAGCTCCCGAGCTGCTTTACGATCCAGAGTTGGATCCTCCAAGAATGGACACCGCGGTAAGGGTACACTTCGAAACTGTGGCCATTCTCCTTCCTCTTTATGCTGTGGAGTTTTATATTCTCGAACCATGACTGGTTTCGTCTTTTCGTCGAGGTCGTGTACGTAGATGTAGTTACCACGAAAATGGACAATGTCGCTGAACAAGGGTCGTTCTGCCGCAATGTTCTTCTCCTTTTCGTGCCGTAATAATTGTGCTAAATGCTGTTCTGTTTTCTCTTTAGCCTGACCTCTGCGCTGTAGTTGTTGTTGGTGGTGATAATCATCTTCTTCGGTGACATCGAATTCAAACATTGTGTGCATCATTCTTTCAAACTTCTCCAAAGCCCATATCTTCATGTTGAGCTCTCTTGCTTTTGTAAGAACATCTGCACTTCGACTTCTTGGTGCATTGAGTTCAGCAACCTG
>Ga0160429_1000081_pt1 | contig 121326 bp, 116 predicted proteins | sample SolpanmetagenomR_FD_108199 | JGI IMG/M metagenome (GOLD analysis project Ga0160429, IMG submission 108199) | Solar panel surface microbial communities from Lawrence Berkeley National Laboratory, California, USA - R | ecosystem: Engineered > Built environment > Solar panel > Unclassified ...
AGGTCCTTTAACGCCAAGACATGGAGATGACTATCAGGTCTACTAAAACCGATGATGTCGTGACTCTCTTCTGTCATTTGGCAATTGAGATTGTTTGCTCAGCTACCAGGTAGTAACTCCACAAAAGAAGAGAATGCTAAGATTCTGGCCATGATTTCGGAATTGAGTAAAGCTAAAGTTTGAATTTGCGACACGGAGAGTGGGAGAAGAGGCTTATTGCACAGAGTCTCTAATTACAAGCATACAGGTTGCATAACAGCGATAGCCACATGCTCCTGGTGGCATTACCTTTACCAAGTAACTTGCCAAAACTGCAATTCGTAGCTCAAGCGAGTTTATATCCTCAGCAAGAGTGCAAGAACAAACATGGCCTTGACATTCATGCTATAATCACGTGGTGGGATTGTGGTGCTTATCACGTCAAGAGAGGCGGAGTAACAAGCTCGTCCCCTCTAATATACCTTTTGGAAAATTAGGAAAACATGTTAATTCCACTTACCTTTGCATGTCTCGCCTGTAATTCAAAAGACTACGCCGCAGCATGTAATACGCGGTGTGCCGGGGATGAGGCAAAAATTGGCAAAAAGAAATCTCCCGAAGGAGTCGAACGTGGTTCGTGAATGTATTCTGAAGTAAGACTTGTTAGCCAAACGCTGTATGGGACAAGGTAATGAAATTGCACAGGGTTAGTAACGGCAATTCCTCCTCTTTCGGCAGCAGCAGAGCAGCAGCGAGCAAGGGGCGTTATCCATTAGACCAGAAGACCTACGCAGATGTTAGCATGACAGGCATCTTTTTTACTCCGTTATAAACCATCACTCTTAATTGTCCTCCTCCTTCAATAGACCCTTCCCACAACCCGCTTACATCATCGCTCCTCCTCTTCTATTGTTCCATGAGCTCATCTTCCTTCCTCCATCTTACATCACCCTCCTTCCTCCTCTTCGTCAACCTTCTACCTGCACGTTAACATCAAACATCAAACTTTGCAATCACCAAACCTCTTTGCTACATTAGCTTGACTTGCTCACTGGCTTTCTGCTCTACCGATTGCTAGCAAGCGCCTTCCGGTCAGCGGCGTCGTCGACGTAGCTCTTGTCGCAATATTAAGAGCTTCACTCGCGACTCAACACCAACAAAAACCTGAGACGTCAACACTCTTACACAAGCGTTACCTCTCTTTCAAGACAACGTAACGACTCACAACGATCAAAGGTACGTTACCATACAATCTAGTGACGCAGCACCGAAAGCTTGCTTGCACCTTCCTGCCTTCGCAACTTTTGCCACGATCTGACCAAGCAACAGTCACAACTTGAGACGACAGCGTCAATACACTCGAGCTGAACCTTCAGCAAGGCCACTTTACCACAGATAACAACAACAGGTATGCTACTATCTCAAAGTGCTGATCAAAAGCGGAAAGGTTGCACCTTCCTGCCGCCACGACACTTGCCGCCACTTGATCACCGGTCGCAATATCCTCAATCATCTTCTGACATTTGACAGTGCTCAACATGACCAACAACATGAACAACAACGAGGAAGTCCTTGCTGTACGCAACGATGGTCCTCTCGATATGAGTCAACTGTACCACGCCATCTCCGAGACGGGATACGAATTTGCCTTCTTCGTGCTGCCACCACGCCTGTGGTGTGCCAGCCCGGAGGAGATGGATCGCCCAGTCACAGCTCCTCCTCTTCCAAGGCCACCCGAAAACAACATCATCCACGATCAGATAGTCGTAAAGAGGCCAAGAGCCAAGACTGTCTGAGCCTCATCTCACTTCTCGTCTCACCACGTCGCCGTCCGACCTAAGGTATCAAATGAGACGAGAAGTGAGATGATGGCTCAAGAAGTGAGGAACCTTGCATCATATCTTCTTGCTGACACTGCTGACATGTATAACAGCACCGTGCTGCATCTCGCCTACCACATCGGCTGAATGTTTAGTGTGCTTTCAAGTGACGACAAGTCAAGTCGTATCAAACCTCAAGGGGTAAGCTACCACGACGTCCTCAAGCAAGTCTTACACAACTGACACACACTCCAGCGTGAAGAAGTTGGTCTACTCCTACCAACATTGTACTGCTTCACCAGTACCACACAGACTTGAGGCATGAAGATGTTCTCGTGTGTCAATAATGAGAATAGTCAATGTACGTCTTTTCTGCTGCCAGTCTTTCAACCGTCTTGCTGACTTCAACTTCCAGTCATCATCACTACAAGTGGTGATAAGAGGAGGCTAGCACTAGCTATTGCCTGCCTCACCAAGGAGTCAAATTCCTGCGGTCCCATCAGTTTTTTTTCGACATCTCCAATTCTGCTGCTTCTGCCCCTCGTCTGTGCTTCTTGTCCTTTGCATATCCATGCCAGGCAGGTAGCTGTGGGGCAGTGCAGTAGCAGCAAAAGGAGATGTCGACGGCGGCGGTGGCTTGGAGTCGGTCGGCAACCCCAACACCATTTGTTTGTGTGGTCTGCAGCAGCAGCGGCAACAACAGCAAGATGTCAAAGGACATCTCAGAATGGTCTCTTGTGAGACAAGACAGCAAGAGGGTTGTCGCCGTCCTCCTGGCCACCGTTCGCCTGGAGGAGGTGGAGGTGTTGGCCCTGTCAATCAGGGCAAGATGAGATGGAGGCGACTCGCCAAAGCTCTTGTGTGGGCTTCAAACACCACCCTTCAATGGGTTTTACAACCTGGTGTACAAGCTTGCCTCTCCCGCGCGTCTTTGAGCTCGACACTGGAATGGACAACGAAATAGGCTGTCCTTACTGGCTACCTGGAGTACCTTTACTCGATCTCTGGGATAGGTTCGTATCAAAACCAAACATATTTGATGATCCAGCGCCAAGTCGAAGCACTTCCACTCCTTTTCATATACCATGGCGACGTGGGCATACGTTACCCAACACTCACTGGAGAGAAGAAGTGTTGCTGGAAAGGTCGCCATCCTCATCGATGATCTTGCAGACACTTCCAACACAATCACACGTGCTGCAAAACTTTTGAGGAAGGAAGGAGCCCACAAGATCTATGCTCTCGTCACACACGGCAGTCTCAGTGGTGAAGCAATTGACAGAATCAATGCCAGTGTGTACTCAAACTCCTTCCACCTTTGGTGCTCCGAGAAAACCACGAAATCGCCGACTTGCACAAAGCTGAAAGCATTCGCGAGACTTTGCTCGGCTCCAGTCCATGGTCATTTTATATATAACGGTCAACACACTCACGGCAATGCACCAACACAACGTGCAAAGAGTTGGTCGGGCTTGCTCGCGAGGCCAGCAGTCATGAGCATGAGCGGAAGCCCAGAACCATGGCGAACGCTCTTCATACCCAAGTGGCTTCTACATGCCGGACGGAAACTCTTACAGTGTGAAAGGTCTTGGGCGATACAATCCACGTGCCGATTTTCACAAAGCCGAAGACATTCGCCTCCTTGATCAGCCAGGCATCGTACGAAAACATCTCTGTGCCAATCCTGGACGACTTTGGCGCTATGAGATCTTCTGTTGGATCATCACACTCCACTGAAAGCAGTGATGGAGTTGCAAACAAGTATGTCCATCCCCTCGGCACCAGCTGGCTCGAGGACAATCACAGCAGTTCAGCTTTATCCAGGACAAACTCTTGCACGTTTGAGAGTGTGGCCTCCTTACAGAAGCAATATGACGCTGCTCAGGCGAGCTTCTACCATAGACAACGTACTGGAAGTGACTTGTCGTCCTCATACCAGAACATATCCACGCCAATCCTCGACGATTTTTCTTTCTTCCTTCAGCTCCAACGTACCAGCCAAAACTCACCCCACCGATATGTTCCGTCGTCTCCTTGACATCATCCTTACCGGGGCGCCATGATATCTTCCATTGGATCGTCACATTATATATATCGATCACGACCCACACCGAGACGTGCCTGGAGACCTCAACCATTCCTGAGGTCTTTATCATGGCTGCTCGGTCTGATGAGGCAAGCCTTTGGTATGGAGATGTGCCTGGAGACCTCAAACATCCCTGAGGTCTTTTCAGGCTGCCTCATGCCTTTGGCTGAAGCTCATCGGCGGCGAAGACGTGCCTGGAGACCTCAGGAATGGGTACACTTGGGCTGTTGCTTCGGCAGCTCAACCAATTCCTGAGGTCTTTATCATGGCTGCTTCGTTGGTGGGTCAGTTCAACCAACAACGTGGATGACGAGCTAGTAGGCTCGCAGAAGACGAGGATTGATAAGTTGTGGGCTCTGTTGGATAATAAGGGTACAGGACGAATTGACGTCAAGGCATTGCAAGCTGGCTTGAGAAAGATCGATTCGAGGGCATCACAGCAATGCTGCGATACCTCGAAGCTCTTTGCTCCTGCGTACGAGTCCTTCAAAAACTTACCCGACTTGATCGAGGTCGGTTCCATAATCGATCACTTCGACTTCATGACGTGGAAAAGTGAGAATCGCTGCAATGTCTGGATTCATAACGGACGCTCCCTCGTCACCACAGACAGTGACATCCTCGATTCTGGATATCCATAGCTGGTTCAGCTCCAGCGAGTAGAAAGAAGGTGGAAGAAAAAGGTAGTCCAGTGGACTTCCTATTGTTCATGCCCGCCAAAGATCCAGGGCTTCGAGCAATCCTCTCCTACTTCTCTACCGGAGTGAAAGTCAGCGCTGAGGGGGACGTGACGGTGAATGACGAAACAATCGAAAGCTTAGGTATGATGCGATCAACTGCAAGCTCGACCAAAGCTGGCTTTCACTCTCACGTGCAATCACCTGAAGGCAAGTTTCGAGAGATTGGACCTCTCATCACACGCGACTTAGGCTTGTTTCGAGTCCTTTGACAACCTGCCCGACTTGATCGAGGTTGGCCCATGGTCGATCGCTTTCTGGCGTGCAATCTGGCGCTTCTTTGTCAACGAAGCAAACATATACCAAAGTAACGACCCTTGGGTCACACTGCTACGCCCTCGCCACAGCTGGACCGAGATTCCACGTAGCTATGCTCAAGGTTTAACTCCAGCCTACTCCCTCAACGCTCGAAGCATGTCAATCGCTGGGAGTAGAGAAAGATGACATGGTGATGTTTGCTGTCACTCAAGACTATTGCTCCAACTTGCTGGAATTGATTGAGATCGGTCTCGAACGACCAGCAAGACTTCATCCTGGCACACACCGACTTTGGTCCTCAAAACGTTCTCGTCAACCCAGAGACAGGAAAACTTACTGGCATCATTGGCTGGCATCATTGGCTGGCATCATTGGCTGGAATCATTGGCTGGAATAATCGACTTTGACGGCATCATAGCAGTGCCGCGCTATTTTAGCAATGGCTACCGAGGCTCTTACCCTCACTGGCTGACGCGCGAAGAAGACTTGTATGAAGGTCCAAAAAATGACACCGCCAACTTTCCTGTGACAGTGAAGAGTATGACTACTGCCGTTCTTGTGGAAGGTAGATTCTAGAAGGAGGCGACGCAATGTATATAACAATCAACCTTGCTGGAGTTGACATCGAGGAGGAGAGAAAGATGCCATGGTGATGCTTGCCGTCACTCAGAATTACTGCTCCAGAGTCGTTGTTCTTACTCCAGCCTACTCCTTTGACGCTCGCATCATGTCAATCGGCGCATATGACCCCATCAACTCGCTTTCCGAGATTGTCAACATGGTCCTATAGAAGATCATTTACCTCAGCGAGCATTATTGTCTGCTGTCACTCAAAATTATTGCTCCGGAGTCGTTGGACATGAAATAAAGCTAACATTAGTGCTTCTGGGGAATGCATCGACGAGCACTCCTCCAAGCTTCCTGGCGTCAACCACATTCCTAAAAGAGCCACCAGCCAAAGATGATGGTGCATGGCGTGAATTGCGACAGGGAAACAGTGTTGAATTTGACGTTGCTGATGTTGCTGATGGTGCTGATGGTGCTGATGGTGCTGATAGTAATGATGTGAATGGTACTTGGCGTATATTCCGACAGAGGAAAAAGTCTCGAGTTTGGTGATAGTCTTGGTATGGCAAGCATGGTGGAGGCTCAGGGTCTTTGCACGTTTCGCACTTTTCTGAAAAGGCTTTCACCAATGTCAATGTTTTCTTTATATCATTTCGTCTTCCTGCCCGCCGTGACTTGATGTGATGGAGTGCGTCTGCATCCAAGATCTAAAGCGAAACAACTCTCACCTTGCGGTGATTTATGCATTCAATATCCCTTGTGATTGTTCATAATCCTGAAGAAGCGAAAGTGAATTCAAATTTCTTGATACTGCTGTACGACAGGACATGAAAGTAGAGACTGCCAAACGTGTACGCTTCACGCTGAATGAAGAGGTTTAATGCCTTCCGTCTGAGCGCGTAAGAAGGCTTCTAAGCTACGATTACTGCATGTGAACTATTCGCCAAGCTGGCAGCCCCGAACGTGCTTCAGCAAATAGTCTTGTGCAAGTTGTGACAGACAATATGCTCGAGCTAGTGAGATAGCTCTGTGGTCTACACCTCTTTGATAGTGATCTTGATTCTACCACTGCGAAGTTTTCTTCGAGGTATTGGAAGATGGAACAAAGCTCTTTCGTGACTCGCCTCAGGAATTTAAGGGATTGTGAGGACAGCCTAATACCAGCGATGTCAGAGGCGCGAGGTTGCCTGAGGCTACAAGCATGCACCGATTCATGTCGGCCTTGACAGTTGTTGTATCTGGACTGAGTGTCCAAGAGTATACTGTCAACATCAGCAGCTCAGGTGACCTTGCGCCTTTCGAGCATGCCAATTATTCCACATCATCCGCCTCAGAAGGTGTGCCTGAACGATTCAAGCACTGGCCCTCATATAGACACGCTACTCTGCTATCATTTCCTTCCTAATCTCGCAAGACAAGGACTGTCAGCAGGCTCCCTACTGAAACAAGCACAAAGCCAGTCTGGACGTTGAAGAAAACAAGAGCTCTATAGGCAGAGACATTTCCAATGGCAAACTTTAGCTACCTCTCCACCCTGGGAGCAAATGCCGGAACGGTGATTGCTAGAGTCTGCCTTGATGGTTACTGCCTGCTACGCCACCATTCTAATATGGGATGCTGCAGTGCCTGCGCCGAGATATTGTCAGAATATAACTTCTGCTTGTAGCAAGCTCGAGTATGAGCAAACTCGTGGCGTGGTAGCTTGAGCACTAGGCAAGTTATGCCCACCGCCGTAGCACAACTTTCATAGCGCTCAGGTTGAGTGCACCAATACATGCTCTAGATAATGCAATATATCTCAATTTTGCTTGAGTGCTCAGCTTTCCAAACAACGTATAGTCGTATTCTCCACGCTTGGCATGTATGCTCGAAGATCGGCACTGCTTCAAGTGCCCTGCAGGACGCCTGCATAAAGAGTACTTGTGTATGCATAAACCAAACCTGCTAGAAATTGAGCAATTGATTTGAGCAATTCGTGTGATCCAGATCCAAATCTTCGTGCCACTGCAATATAAAGTGATGTTCGCGTATCTTGTGCTCACATGGTGATGTGCCGTAATCACGAAAACTACTGTGGCTCTTCTGAAACTCCTTTGCAGTGAATGCATGCAAAACATCTTGGATAAGATTGTAAGCAAACTTTCAGCAATCTCATGATATGTCTGCTGCTGTTGCTGTACTTGATTTTGAAGCTGACCCTCTAATCTGCAGCCTATACTGTCGGCGGCTGCTTACTGATGCTATCGCCATAAAATTTGCGGAGACTGCCTATGCGGTCGCTTGCATCACCAAACATACCAACTCATGAACAATCAAGACTGCATAATCTCTTGGTTCAGAAGTTGGTTTGACAATTTCTGCGAATTGTCAAAGCCATCCCAGCTCAAAAGAACTGCTTCGGCCGTTCGCAAGGTCTGCTGTTCACTTTGCACAGAAATGGCCAAAAAAACTTCCAAAAAAGAAGTTGTGTTCTGGTCCCGAAGGACTCGAACTTGTGACTCTACAAGGAGGTGATTAGCATATCATCAATGAATGTCAGTAAAGAAATTGCAAGTAATGAAATCCTCCTCTTTCGGGCAGGCAGCGAGCAGCAAACTCAGTAGACCAGAAGACCTACGTAGAAGATGTTAGTGGAAGGGCATCATTTTTAGTTCCTTATATACCTTACGATATTGCCCTTACTACTCCACACAAAACCCTTGCCAATGTTGGCAGTCTTGCAACACAACAGCACCAATCTCAGTTCTTCTTACTTGACAGCAAGCTACACACAACAGGACTCTTGCAGTCTGCCGCCGGCGCCACGACCAATATCCCACAAGAACAATCTCCGAGATGTGAGTACTCGATCGCCGAGGGCGATGAAGCTGAAGAGTCGCGGCATGCATCACAACATCAGACGAGGCCGTAAAACACCTTCCTCGTCGCCACATCCTCGTCTTCACTGCTATGGGATGAGCGCGACGATGGACGGCGGCGACAGTCGCGGAATAGTCGCGGCACACATCACATCACTGCAAAAGGCTAAGCGCCATCTTCATCTCGCTCCTTCTCAGTCGTCGCTGCTTCAAGATGAGCGCTCGAGTCTAGCCAACGACGACATCTAAAGTTTCACGGCAATCATCACATCATTGCAAAAGCCTACACGGCATCCTCTTCACTTCATCTTCCTCGTCGTCGCTGATCTGAGATGAAACGCGCTAACGTACCTGACCAGCACCCTTTGTAGACACCATGGCAGACGCCACACCCTCCACATCATTCGCTCGTCGCGTGAGCGTGCGCATATCCCATGGACGACCCAATGAAGGTGAGCTCAAAGACCTAAAGGAGGCATCGTACGAGGAATATAAACAGCACTCTCCTCGCACCCTCAAGATCCAGTATGCCTAATTTCAACAACATCACCATTCTCAAGGCTCATCATGAGATTTGAGACTGGCATGTCTACCATCAGGGCGTGGAACTAGAGCATCACCCTACTCATACCCTTTGTCTATCAACCCCTCCAGCTGTGACAGCACTAGCTTCAATATCATGGCTTCAAGATTGAGGCTAACCAATTCCTTGAGCAGGGCATCAAAGTAGGCTAGCATCCTCCTCACACTCGTCACAAGCGACATCTTCTTGCGTCGACAACAACATCTTGGTACTGCTCGCTTCGAGATCTGGCGTTAACACATCTGAAAACAGGACACCAAAATACAGGGGCACTCCCTCCACCACCGGCTAGAGGTCGGTTTAGGCGGGCGGTAGCCAAACTCAGAAGAGGTTAGTCATTCCGGGATGTGCTCAGATTTTGTTGAATGGGCCGTTTGAACTTATGTCCAGCATGCCACACAAGCTACTGAAGGCCTTCATGTTACCTGGCGTTGAGAACATCCTAATGCCGTAAGGATTGAAAGCTAACATCAAAGAGTAGTCAATGAACCCAGTCCTGAAGGTACAGTAGACTCCTCGCCCTGTCAGAAGTAATGCATGTGTAGTGTGTTGGTGACCTTTCTCAACCTTGTAACATTGAGATGTAACGTGATACTGTGGTGACATTCAATATTTCAGAGTCGTGTGAGGAGTGCTAGTGATATTTGTGCAAGAAGCTGACTGTTTTGCGCTCAGATCCCGATGCTACATTCCTTGGGATCATCAATGCTGTCCGTCCGGGAGATGAAGGAGGTGGTGTGGCTGGTTCTGCACCACCTGGAAAGCTCAGTCTGAGCGCCAGGGTGGCAAATCTCTGGCGAAGGCTGATTGGGAAGCCCAATCAGCCAGCACCTGGCCTGCCTCCCTATAATCCCGAGGCACCACCCCCACCACCTCCTAAAGATGAAAAGTGGCGACGTCTCCAAGCCATGCAGGAAGCAAGACTGAACAGGATTGCTCATGAAAGCCTAGACATGGCTGCACAAGGGCTATACTGGGAGCAGGAGACAGCCCGGCAACTAGAAGGGCTGGAGCGAGGTATGCCCTTCCTAAGTACTAACGTTTGGCAATGTGGGCGCAGTTTTGATAGTGTTTTTGTAGCAATATTTTAGAGGCATGTAGTCCACATCGCTGGACGACGTTGTGGCACGACCTCGCACGTGACCATGGATACGACTTTGTGTTCCGGGCATGAACTCCGCTCAGTATGACCTCCAGATGCGCCTTCCTGGCTAGAGACTGCCTCCATAAGCATGTCTTTTCGTCCTATACTTCCCTCGTCGCTTGTCACAGCTTGTTCGGCAGCAAATCTTGAGAATGGAGTATGAAGACGGCAGTGGCAATGACAATCCCTTCCATGATTCGGCGACTGGAGAGGACTCTCTGAAAGATAGCACTCTGAGCGTCGGCAGAGGCGTGTCATTGACACTGGGAGCAGATTCCCTTGTTGTGCTAGGTTAGTAGCGCCACTTTGATGGATGGTAGCATTGATCTGACAAGTATACAGACGAGAATCTTCCGGACGATGCCAATCCTTTAACCACCTGCTGTGGCCTCCTACAATTCAAGAGTGAGAAGATCCGAACGGCGACAAGGAGTACATACTGAGACAGTACGCAGACCGTCTTCCAATAAAGTCGATCTCATACTACCATATACTTTGGGCATCTCTGTCAGAATCATCATCCAACTCTACAGCAGAACTAGTCATCAGTTACGCCCAACCCAACTCTTCTCGCAAGCCTACTTCGTTTCGACCACGATTCCTCGAGTACAGCATTCCTCATAAATCAGCATCGGCCTCACCCACTGTATCCCCACGAGCTTGGATCGATTGCCTTCTCTCCCACGCCTACTCTAACCACCGCGCACAATCCAGAAAGCGTCTACTCGTGCTTCTTAATCCATTCTCCGGGCGAGGTCATGCTAAGAATCTCTGGCATACCCACTGTCTACCTATACTACAAGCAGCAGAGTGCACCATCGAAATAATAGAAACACAATACAACGGTCACGCTGGCGAGATCGCAGAAAAACTAGACGCCGATGCTTACGATTCGGTGGTTTGTGTCAGTGGAGATGGTCTACCTCACGAAGTGTTCAATGGTTTCGGACGACGACCAGACGCGAAAGCAGTGCTGCGAAAAATAGCCGTAGCATTGTTGCCTGGCGGAAGCGGCAATGCATTGTGCTGGAACTGCTTTGGTACAGACAGTGCAAGTCTGGCAGCCATTGGTATTGTCAAGGGCATACGAATGCCAATCGACCTGGCTAGTATTACACAAGAAGATAAGAGTGTACCCGGTGGTGTGAGGAGGACCTTGAGCTTCCTGAGTCAAGCTGTCGGCATCGTGGCAGAAGTGGATTTGGCTACGGAAAACCAACGATGGATGGGTGATGCAAGATTTACGCTGGGTTTTCTGCAAAGAATACTAGGCAAGACGGTATGGCCATGCGATGTGGCTTTGTGTGTGGTCGACGAGGACAAAGCAAGCATACGGCGGAACTACAGAGAGTTCATGCAAAATGAGGGTCGAGATCAACGCCATACAACACTACCACATTCAGAAGATTCGCCACGAACCGAAGAACCTCTCATCACAACACTCACTCCGGAAAACCCCCCGCCAACATCCGCAACGACGACCTCAACACATTCTTCGGACACCATTAGCACCACCCTTCCACAACTCACATTCGGCACAATCTCATCGCCACTTCCTCCAACATTCACACCACTGACGTATCACTCCAATCTCGGCAACTTCTACGCTGGCAACATGACCTGGATGTCAGCAGGAACTCCCTTTTTCGCCGCCGCTCTTCCCTCCGACGGCAGCCTCGATCTAATCAACGTAGACGGCAATCTAGGCACTATGAGTGCGCTTGGGACATTGTTGAGCGTCGAGGGTAAAGATGGCGGCGTGTTTAACAGAGAGGAGGTGAAGTATAGGAAGGTCAAGGCGTATCGTGTTGTGCCATATGGCAAGGGTGGGTGGTGTCGAGATGATTCTGAGAATGTGAAGAATGGCGGCAAGGGCAAGAGGAGAAGCGCAAAAGACGAATATATCAGTATTGATGGCGAGAGGATCCCGTTTGCGCCGTTTCAGTGTGAAGTGCATGAGGGGCTTGGGACGGTACTGTCGAAGACGGGGTGGAAGTATGAGGCGCCTGAATTTGGATGAAGAAGGAGGAGGCTTTCATGGTCTTGCTTTTGGCTCTTGCTTTTGGCGAGCATTTTGGAGTATATGTTTTTCTTTTTCTTCCTCCCTGGATTATATATTTTCTTTTTGTGATACCCATAGACGCTTTTTGAGGGAGGTAGCAGATATCTAGTCAGCTAGGGACACAGAGGCATGGAGATGAATTGAATGACTTTCATTGGCTTTTCATTGATGAAAAGACAATTCTAGATGAAGTTCATAACCCGAAGACTTGGCATATTTCTTTCCTCACTTTTATGAGACAATGTACACCCACTTCTCTCTCTCTCATTCTTTAAAGTACAGTACAGCGGCCATCACATACTTTCGAGCGTTCTCTACTGTACCTTGTCTGTCTCTTAGCAGCACATCACTACAAGCGGGCTCCACATCAGATAGACAGACAGCCAAAACCCTTCGGCACAGTCTGCACTCAGATAACCGACCAAACCACGTCGCTGAACTTCACCTCAGCAACACTGGGCCTATTTCTTATTCAAGCCCTTTAGACTGCCCAGACTCAAAGCCAAGCCTTGACTCCTACTGCGAATACGGACGAATCCCGTGACCGGACCACCTTCGACATCCTGCTCGACGGACAAATTGGCTAGAGCATCCTCACCTGCAGCCAGAGTTAGCGACGACTCATCACAACACTACGCATCATTGATTGTAACTCACCAAACACGCTCCTAGCATAAAGATTCGCGCTCAAAAACTGACATTCCCCCTTCATACTCGCCTCAGGCGTCAAACACGTCATATTCGTGGCCTTCATCAGATCCCTCAAAAAGCTTCTCAAATCCTTCGCCTTGCTGTTAATGTTGACCTTATTCTCCCATTCAAACTCCGTCCACATCGTTCTGAACTGCGTCTCGGTGCACGTCGCAGGCTGGATATAATCCATGATATCGACGTGTACATCATTGAGGATAACGACATTCGATTCTGCCGCAGCGGCGGAGTCATATACGACATTGCCGAAGATGACGCCGGTGTCTGTGGAGGAGACTTTGATTGTTGCTTGTACGTTGAGGAAGTCGTGGGGCCCGAGGTTCTGAGTTGTTGGTTTTTCGACGACTTTAAGGTCGCCGAGGGTGGCGAATTCGACGGACAGGTTCTGCAGCGTATCCGTTGTTTGGTTGACGAGGAGGACGTCGAGGATGATGTCGAATTGGTGGACTTTGACGTACGCTTCCGCGTAGACGGAGTCGGAGAAGCCGGTGAGTTGGACGACGCGGCTGAGTTTAGAGGAGATATCGATTGTGTCAATGTCACCTCCGGTGGCCTTCTCGAGGTCGTGGGTGTTTTCTTCGGCGGTGCTGTCGGCGGTGTTTTTCTTGGTGAGCTGTCGGATAGAGACAACGTCGTCGACTTGAATGGCAGTGCGAGCGCGTTCGCTGGCTGCTTTGGCGGCGCGCTTCTTCTCTTCAACGGTAACCATCGCGCGGAACGCTTTTCGAGTGTCATCGAGGAAGACGGTACCGAGTTCTTTTCGTGCTTCGAACTCAGAAAGAGAACGCACACACGACATAATCCTGTCGACGGTATCTTCGTCGATGGGTGCCTTTGCAAATTGTGACTGTCCTACTCGGACAACGGAGATCATGATCAACATAGCTTCAGCTCTCAGTGCATTAGTCCGTGCATGGTCTTGCGAGATTTCGGCGTGGCGCATGACGAGCTTGGTGAGTGCCGTTGAGAGTACTGAAGCGAGATAATAGTCACCATCCAGGATAAGTTGTCGTAATGGTGGTTTCGTTGCTGCCTTTACTGCTTCTAGCTTGGCTGTCGCTGATGATTGGCTGGTCAGAGCACTTTCGGTGGCGTATGTGCCATCTGACAATACTTTCCGAGAATTTGACGGTGCTGAAGGCTTGGTTGTGCCGTTCGTCGCTTCTGTATCTGTACCATTCGTCGTCGTGCCATCAGCCTGCTCTTCCAATAATCGTTGTTCTGAAGCAAGTATAGGTATTTCTCCGAGACTTGCACGTATTCTTTTCCACGAATCTCTGATGTCGGCTTCTGTCATGGCATATTCACCGATAGTCCACAGTGCTCCTCTATATACCTTTCCAGCTCTTACCTCACCCAAAACATCCACCAGTCGGCTCACAATAGTTGAGCGAAGCTTGGGGAACTTCTCGACCACTTCTTTTACAAAGTTGATGACGTCGACCGCAGAGGTGCTATTGAATTCGGATATGAAGTCCATCAATAGCCCGACAACATTGGCTGCGACTTCTGAGAACTTGATAGCACATTGGTGAATGGAGTGTACGAGAAGAGATCGGTACTCGTTGTTCTGTGGTCGTGTGAGCGCCTGCCGCCTCTCTTCATGTACTCGAGTCTTACCTTTTCATACTGCTCGTCGACGGTTTTGCCAAGTTCTTTCTTAAGCAGAAGAATCACTTCCTCGACGTTCTTGCTTGATACCATTTCCATAGCAAGACCGAGTGCTTTTCTCCTTACATCAAGATCTGGACTCGACAGTACTCGTAGAATTTCCATTGTCAGGTCGTCCAATACTCCCTCATTCTTCTGCCGTAATTGATCTACTTTGTCCAAAACGATGAGCTTGACATTATTATCTGATTCTTTGATACTGAGCTCAATGAATTTGGATGCCGCGGCCTTGACAGCGACTGGGTTGTTTGTGAGGGATGTTAAGGACGAGGCTGCTTCGTAGACAACAGTTGTGGCAGTTGCTTCGAGAAGGTCAAAGATCAAGCGGAGATATCGTGCCTGGATTTCCATTAGCATAACCGAGCCGCAAGTGTCTGTCGCGACATACCTTATTCTGCACATTCTGAACAGCATCTTTCCTGATAAACTCAAGCTCGCCAAGTTGGAGAAGCTCATTTGCATTGGGTATGCCGTCGAACACTTTGCTGAGATATGCCAAAGCCTTGTCGTGGCTTATCAGTGACAGCGCAATGAATGCATTTCTCTTGCAAGTATGGTCGTTTTCATTTTCGAGGAAAGTCTCGATAAGGTCTGGCGCATCTGGTATGAGCTGTTCGGCATGCTGGAATATGGAGGCGATGGCGAAGACAGCGTTCTTGCGGACATAGGCGTGACGATGCTCCAAGCATGAACGAGCTGCTGATAGAAGAGGCTCGATCAATTCAGGCTCGCGAAGTTTGCACAGAAATCGTAGCGTATTGCCTCGAATGTATTCGTTGGGATGTTGCAGGTCGTTTCGAATGCCGTTACTATTGCTCGCTGTCAGCCCTCTCTTCTACCAAGCTTAACAGTAGTAGCTTCTTCTTACCAAACAAGGATCATCTCCTGCTTAAGCTTGCCCTGCGCATCCAGTTTTGGGCAGATCTCGTAGTAGAAGTATAGGAGTTTCTTCAATGGCTTATACTTTGACGGCATAACGAATCGAATAATGTGCATGAGAAGGTCTGGCATCGGGTTTCCATTGAGCATTATGACAAGAATCCTCTTCATTGTCTCGACCTTGAGTTCCTCTGAACCCTTCTCCAGCTGGGCGCGCAACTCCTGTAGGGTTGGTAGATCTGCCGCATTGTCCTGGTGTACTAAACTGTACGCTGTTTCCAGATAAGCTGCCATTGTGATGTGATATGGGAGACAATCCTAGTGTATTGCGGTGGTCTAATTGCTCATCCAGAGAGATAGCCACGGATGCGTTCTTGCGAATGACTTTCTGAGGAGCGCGTCCTTGCCCGGCGATGGATGGGAAGGACTATGTGATGATGGTTGATATGGGGACGCGAGGATAGGACAGGCGAGAATCAGGTGGCAGGACGCTGAAAGGCTGGGGACAGGTTGACGTGTTGTGTTTTAATTGTTGTTTCAATGCTGTCCTCATTGCTGAAACCCCCTACTACCCCACGTTTTGATCAAAACTGACTCGCTGTGCACTTTTTGGCGCCAGCAGTGTCGCAAAAGTCATGATATTATTGTCCAGTATCTTCAGCTGTGATATCTTAGTAGCTAACGCCATCCATCGCGTCATCGGTGATATTACCATCGGAAAGATTTAAAATGGCAAAAGCAGAGAATGAAAACTTCTATGTGCGATACTAGTGAGAACTGTGCAATGTGCCTATCTTACGACTTGTCCTAACAATGCAATCAGTTCTGGTCATTCTGGACGTTTTGGGCACGAATTTCTAGGTAGGATGTGTCAGATCGCGCGAGCACGACTCAATGCTAATAGGCGGCAGAGTTCGACTTTCGAGTGCTGGGTGACGGGAGAAGCGCGAATGCTCGTTATGCAAATAACTCCAACTACCGCAATGACTCCCTCATCAGAAAAGAGAGTATGTAAAGAGCGAGCAATTCGAGTAAACGGACGGGGTTGATGCTGACTAGAGGGTAGTGTGCGTCAGTTCGTTACTGATACAAGAGATCAAACGAATCATCAAGGAGAGCGAGATTATGAAGTAGGTTGTATTACCCAGAAATATCGCTATTATGATATTCACATTCATACAGAGAAGACGACACGAAGTGGCCACCAAAGAACAAGGATGGACGACAAGAGCTAGAGATTCGTATGGGCGGTGAACACATTTCTTTCGAGGTGAGCAGATTGAGACATCATTGCACATCTCGCATTACTTATATTATTACAGACAGCAAAGATTGGCGCTCTAGTTGATGTGCAGGAGTCAGAGGATCCAGAAGGTCTTCGCGTATTCTACTATCTGGTGCAAGATCTGAAGGCATTGGTGTTTTCGTTAATCTCTCTTCATTTCAAGGTATGATTCGTGCTTGATGACCTTACTGCTATGACAAGCTGACCCCACAACTAGATCAAACCTATCTGAGTGATATTTGAGCCTGGGAAACGGAAAAGCATTTGAGGAAGGAGTTGTGGTATCAATGGCCGACCTCGAAGAAAAGGTCGAGGTCGAGGATAAAGGGGCTGTCTCAATTTGGCCTTACGGTATCGCATGACGATAGAGAGTCGGACGTCTGGAGAGTTGTCGCCGATTCTGAGCGACTTGCATTGTCCTGCTAATTCCTCCAAGATATCCTATATTACCATCTACATCTCCCTCTCTCGCTGCTCCCTCCTGCTATGGCCTTGCTGCTCGTGTCTCTTGCTGCAACTGCTTAAGTCGTCTCTGTGCGAACGCTAACCTTAACAGTATACCGTGTATGACCTCGAGTCCCTGATCCGATGCCCGTGGAGCACGAGACCATTCCCCAAAGACTGTCACCAGTACAGATTATCACTGCAGCCCTCCAGCGCGCAGCGCAATCGCGCGCAACATGTCCTCCCGATGAAGACCGCTCGAGTCTCAGCAGCAGACTGCCACCAGCACTGGCCGCAGAGGAAGAAGGCACGGATGTGGCTGTAGACCGACCTCACGAGGTCACTATTCAACCATTGACTTTACTCGAAAGACCGCTGTCGGCCAATCTAAGGTCATCGCCTAGATCCGGTTCTATCATTGCTGCGCAGGAAGAACAAACCAGCGACGCGCCAGACTTTGGCGCCGCATATGGAGAAGTCAAGCCTGCGCCTGAGGAGGCACCACGTTCAACACCTTCGCCAGTAACTATGTCAACAATCCCACCATCGGTCTACTATATGGAGCCTGCTCTAGCCAAGGTAGGTCGACATACGATAATGAAAATGGCATTTTCGGACACTAAGATTGATGCGCTGGCACAGCCTTTACCCAAATACAGCTCATCCTTCCTACGCCCTGGCACAAGATTTGTTGGTACGCAGCAATCGGATCGTCAACAATACAAGGTGCAAGTGGATGTGAAGCACGTGGATATGGCAGAATCCTACCTGTGTGGTTATCTCCGTATAGAGGGTAGGGACTCGGTTCAAAACTTCATCTGGCAGCTCCCATACTTACCAGAATCAGGACTCACAGCAGACCACCCGACACTCACCACTTACTTCGAAGGGCAAATCATTGGCCCAAAATACACATTCAAGACGAAAGAGTCTGACTGGGGCTCGACAGAAACAGTAGATTATCAACACTGGAATCGCTTTCCAGCCTGGAAGCCGCTTTCACAAGAAGCACGACGGCCGAATTTCAACTACAAAGACTATGCAGAGCGAGAACACCTATTCATGCGCTGGAAAGAGTACTTTTTAGTGCCTGATCACAAAGTGAAGGCCATTTCTGGTGCTAGCTTCGAAGGGTTCTACTACATCTGCTTTAATCAGATTACTGGTGCGGTGAGCGGTATATACTACCACTCGAAGAGCGAGAAGTATGTATCATTACAAAACCATTTGGATGGAATGGCTATGCTAATGGTGATTTAGATACCAGCAGCTCGAGCTAGAGCATGTTCCCGACAAGGGCTGTATGCCCTCGATAGACTTTCGATGATGGAATTGGTGTCACGAATGATGACTTCTTTTACGTGGTTTGGCGAATCTGCTTCCATCGTGCTGGCATGTTCTAGGATTAGGACATATATACCAGGGTTTGGAGTTCTGCGGTTTCTTGAGCGGCTTTCTTGTATATACTGCGTGGTGGGCTTCAATCAGCAGCCTGCTCCTGTGGACTTCTAGCCACCTCAACTATAGATTATGACTATTGTCCCCTTTGATGATTACACGATTATGTGATCAACCTGAAACCTCAGCATGTGAAAACCCTGCTCTGAAACGACTACATCAACGTGCATTAATCTTGATATCCACGCACACAAAAAAACAATGGGCGGACGCAAAGGTCACTCCAACAAACGAGCTCGTCCTGAAGACGACACCAACAACCTCACCACCGAACCCGGAACTATCCCGTCCACAGCCACGCCAGCCAAGCTCAAAGGCCCCGAAAGAAAAAAGCAGAAAAGAGATGAATACAAAGCCAGCCTCGACGATGCCGGCGTCGAGCTACCCAAGAAGAAATACTACAGACAACGGGCGCATGCGAATCCGTTTTCGGATCATGCCTTGAGCTAGTTCGTACGCCACTTATTTTCTTAATTCGAAATACACAAGGATGACTCTATAAGCCAAGCATGTTTTGGAAGTGGAAGAGCTAGACTGACTGGAATGTTTTTATTTTAGTCCCGTTGGTCCTGAAGAGATGGATTGGAGTGTACATTATCCTGCTTTTGCACAGCAGACTAGACAAGATAGAGTGCCAGCACAAGAAGTGGTCAACAGCGCAACGGGGAGGCAATTGACTCAACAGGTCGAGGTAGCCGACATTGGATGTGGGTTTGGAGGTCTACTATTTGCACTTGCGCCGAAAATGCCAAATACATTGATCATGGGTTAGTGCCGCACACCACACCACAAGCAAGAAAGACGCAGTACTAACGCAAGCGCAGGCATGGAGATCAGGGTATCAGTCACCGAATTCGTCGAGAACAAGATCCGAGCCATGCGCCAACAGCAACTAAATCCAGCATCATCATCAGCAGCAGCAAATCCACCCCCATCCGAACCACCAACGGCAGCAGCAGCAGCAGCGCCACCACCACCACCTCCAGACGCTCCAGCAACAGAAATCCTGCCTTCCGGGCCTATACCAGGCGCCTACCAAAACATCTCCGTCCTCCGCGCCAACACCATGAAATTCCTGCCCAACTTCTTTCCTCCCTCCTCGCTCCGCGCGATTTTCCTCTGCTTCCCCGATCCACACTTCAAAACACGCAAACACAAAGCGCGCATCACCAGTTTGACGCTGAATTCCGAGTACGCGTACGTGCTGCGACCGGGTGGGGTTGTGTATACGATTACGGATGTGGAGGATTTGCATTTGTGGATGTGTGAGAAGTTTGATGGACATGCTTCTTTTGAGCGATTGACGGAGGAGGAAGAACAAAAGGACGAGTTGGTGGGCGTGATGAGGACGGAGACGGAGGAAGGGAAGAAGGTTGAGCGGAATAAGGGGAGGAAGTTTGTGGCGTGTTGGAGGAGGAGGGATGTTCCTGTTTGGCCGGGAGAGTAGGCGGGGATCTACCTCCTGTAGATAAAGGCAAAGGCAAGGGCGTGGCCTTCTTTGCTTGAAATGCCAGAAATTCCAGCGCATCCGGGCCGAGCTTAGTGAAAGAAGTAATACAAAGACAAAGAAGATGTGATTGGTAAAAATCTTTCACCAGACATACACATATACGTATATATTACAAACCAATCATGATCTCGATATCTCTTGCCAAACCAAATGATATTGCTGTTCGTCCAACTCTTGCTTCGAGTAAAATCCAACCCAAAGGGATATCCCAATCTTGGTTCCTTTCTTTTCAAACCACAAAAACCAAAATCTTCCAAAGGATTGCAGCATATATCCCACAGCTCAAACTATCCTCTTTTCATCACGAACACCACCCTTCTCAAACCAATCTAATACGCACCACCAATCCCCCTTCCATTCCCACCTCCACCCAAGCCAACTCTCGCACTAACACTCAACCCCATCTCCTCAACCTCCCTCCCCATCTCCGTCAACACACTTCCCATCACCGCCGCACTCGCCATCAACCCATGTCCCTCACCCTCAAGCACTCTAAACTCAACCGCCTCCGGTTCACCCCGAACGCCCATCCCCAACCCTCCAGCACCAACACGATTCATCCATCTCGCCATAGCTCTCACATTCTCCGGCGGTACGCGCTGGTCTTGACTACCATGGTGTATGACGATGCCGCCGCCTGTAGCAGAAACATCGACATCTGCGTACTTGAACCCGATAGACTGGTTCTTTTCCAAACACACCAATAAATCGACACCCGGGTTGCCGTTCCGCGTCGCAAGCTGGAAGATGGCTGGTGTGAGCGCGGCGTCGTAGCGTTGTTGTCGAGCACGGGCTGCGGCGATGGCGGCGTGGTTTTGTGGCATAAAAGGGATGTCTGGGCTTGGTACGGCTTCAGTGGGCGGAATGAAAGCCATGTTCGCGTGATCTTTGTTGATGAGTATGGGCCAGCCTGTTGATTTGCTGGTCATGCTCAGGCGTGGTGGGGTGTGGGTGTCGTCGTGGCGGATGGTGTCGATGCTAGTGCGGGCGGAGATGGTGGGTGTTGTGGTAGTTGATGTTGAGGTAGCGGAGCTGCTTGCACGAGAGCGAGAGCGTCGGAGTTTGTAAGGTGGTGAAGATGTCTTCGTTGGTTTTGGTGGTGATGATGGTGTGCTTGGTGTTTTACTGCGGAAACCGCCACCCGCATTCACGACCCAAGAAGATGTGGACAGTCGGAGGAGAGGAGTGGGTATCAGACGGAGGAAGCGCTGTCCGCGTGGAACGGCACTGATATTGGTGGTGCGTGATGTTGCACTATTGATCATGTTCATTTGAGAGGGTGGTATCCATGGTGCCAGAAGGTGTATACGGCCAGTGATTGATGGAGACATGCGTAATGCCGTTGCCAAAGCATATACTGCACCGGCTGAGTGAGCCAGAAGTGAGAACTCTCTCACACCTAAATGATCACAAATTGCTTGCACGTCGTCTAGTGGATATTAGCTTTCTACCAATAGATTCAGATTGGAGACACAGGTGCTTACCAGGCCAATCGACCGGCCGTCTGGAGCCACCGGGATACGACTCACTATCACCAATGCCCGGCCGGTCAGGAGTGATCAAACGCAATTTCAAAGAAGTAGCCAGCTCATCATAGAATGCGGTGACATATCGCGTCATGCCCATACCAACAAAACAGAGCACAACATGTCCTTTTGGATCGCCAATCTCCGAGAATGTGATTCGACGATGACCTTCATCCACTATTATTGATTGTGATAAGCGTGGAGAACTCAAAAAAGCAGCGATATCTTCTTCAATAGAATCAGGACTGTGTTTCGGTTCAGGTGGTGCTGGTGTTGTCACTATGATAGGCCTTGTTGTCTGCGTCATAGTTCGTGTTCCACCTCGACTGAATGCTAGAGTTCGTGACGCAGCATCTGCTACTGGAGTTTGCGGTCGTGGTCCAGACAGTGACCAACGACTTGATCTCCTTGATGTGTTTGCAGTGTTATCGTCCACACGAGATCTTCGTACTGAATCCATAGATGGAGCTCTAGAACTTGATGTCGATATAATGCCTATAGTGCTTGGTGTTTCCGCTTTTTGTACCTGCAGCGTTGTGGCATTCGGTATACTGGATATTGATGTGTCCGAGTAAGTCGGCTTAAATCGTCTTGTTGGGCGTGTGTCTGAATCTTCCATAACATACTCCTGCAATCGTTGAGCTTGTGCCAGTTGTCCATTGGCTAAGGAGGTGTCCGGAGTAGGAAGTGGTGAAATAAAATTCATGTGCTCGTCTGAAGCTTGTCGTGAAATTGTTGCTGAATTATAACGAGAGCGATTAAGAGAACCAAGTCGCGCTTGACTTGCTGCTTTTAGTTCTGCAATCCTGCGCATGACGTCTCTTCGATGCTCGTTGACGCTGGGCACATCAGAATCTTCTGCTGATGTCGATTGGGTCTCTTCCGACAGTCGTAAACTTGGTGGTTCCGAGTCTTGTAGTTCATGATAGTCTTCTTGTGTAGGTGTTTTTGAGCCCGGTAGTTCTGCTATGTGGTATTCGTTAACATTACGATCTTCGTTGACTTCAGTTTCTGTAGTATTTTGCGTTCGATGTGGACGGACTGGCGAATCCAAGATCCTATATAACGAAGTTGTACGATGTGGAATCTCCACTTGCTGGCTTGCACTAACAAGCTTCAATTCATTGCTTATCGACCGCAGAGATGCCTGATTCAAGGTGGCAGCTCTCCTCGAATCGTCATGAATAGATTGAAGTGCTGTCATATTCAGGCTTCCTGATCTACCAGTAGAAGTCCTCTGTGTGCTGTGCGTGCCATCTCCGATACTCGATCTGGCACTTCTGCTTGATATTCTAGGGGGCAGTACAGGCCCGTCAAAGCCAGACCCTTTTCCACCTGGTTGCAGATTGTTCTCTGCTGGTCGATGTGGCGCATTGATTGTGACTTGATATATTGGCTGCTTACCCTTCTCTCGTCGTTCTACTGCCACGGAATTGCCGTTGCTGTACCCACCATCCAGGCTTCCAGGACGAGGCGTCACATTGCTCGCTGGTGTAGCTTGACCTGCAAAGAGGCTTTGTTGTGAGGTTTGACGCTTGCTGAAACTTTGAAGTGGCTTTCTAGCGCGAGTAGACGAGCTTCTTGACATGCGCACAATCGGAGGCAGGGCAATATCGTCTTCTTCCTCAACCGACTTGCGCTCCTTATCCGCATTGAATTGGATTTCTTCGTGCTCGGAGCGCAATACTGGATGAGCGTTATTATGTTCCTCTGGTGTTTGTTGTGCGCGCGACGCAAAAGAAGGTCTGAAGCCATCTCGAAACGGCAGAGAAAACGATGAGCGGCGAGATGCTTTTGTGGTAGTAGCGAATGGCGGGCGATTGGTGGAATCGCGCGTCAAGCTGTAGCGTGGTGAGAAATCGTAGGGTGTAGGCAGATCTAGGACAGTGTCCTCTGTGTTTCTAGAGATATTGGAGAAGGAGTCCAGCAAGCTGCTTATTATGTCGTCCGTGACAGGCCGATGACTGACATCGTTTGCTAATTTTTTCCGTTGTTGTCGTTGATCATGCGCCGGGTCGCGCCTGCGCGAGCTGGACGTTTGTTCTGGAGACGACGGCAGGAAGGATGGAGGCGCGTGGCCAAAAGCGCTAAAGGTCTTCGACATTGGGCATCAAAGGCGGCTACGGTGCTGAGAAGGTCCCGTTGATGACCTGGTATACGATACTATTGATGTTGGTATATTTCATATCTGCATCATTAGGTAGCACGAGACGGGGAGGATGAGGAGGCAGGAGGACGATGCGCGAGTCCTTGGAGTATCAGTTGGGTAAGGATACTAGACAGCAACACGGCCGAGTTGATGGGCTGATGGGGCGACAACAATGGAGGTAACTGACGATGAAAGAGAGGATGCGAATCAATATTGCGCAAGACCCAGACAAGATGGACCGTTCGTCTCCCTGCCAGCCTCCGCTGGATCTCAAGCACGTGCGGCCGTTGTCAATTAGCTGCACGAAGAAGATCATACTTGGAATATCGTGGTTACACAACAAGAAGAGGAAGATGGTGATGACGATGACAATGGTATGAGCGTATGAGCTCTCTCTTCTAGTACAGTATTCATGGACGCTATCTTGCTAACATACTCTTGTGGAGGAATCGACCATCCTACCGAAATGAGTCTGAGGAGGAAGCTGCTTTCGAGGCGCGTCAAATGCCCATTGTTACCAACACCGACATAACATAGAATAATATCCCTCGACTGGTAGAGGATTCATGTATAATATCGGTCGCAGCACAACCAAGCGATGAGGCCGACATACTGGAGTATTTCGTCGTTCTTGCGTTCAGCAAAGCGTTATAACTGCCATCACTCAGGCTACGACAAACCTTTAGTAATTCGGCCACGCTCCAGAAGTGAGCATCACCCTTCAGGCAACCGAAAGAATCCTACATTGATATTGTCGTCGAACACATTGTGATCTCGCCGCCATAAATCGTCGAATTTAACTTTTTAAGCTTCTTTCACCTCCCGAAAGTCTAAATCATAAATCATAGCCGATGATTCACCGGTCACCTCGACTCCTCCTTCATCTTTCACCTCATCTCAAATGACTTCCTCGTCCGACGGCCAGCTCTTCCGCTACTAATCACGCATATTCTGCATCATCACCATCTCCGAAGGCACTCCTGATCAGGCTCTTGCATAGTGTGACTGCTCGCAAATACTGCCCGAGCTGCTAGAACACATATCCAGGCAATGAAGGCTCTTTGTCTTGCAGCATGTATTGCCGAGTGGTCAAGTTGTGGTTTTGGATGTCGTCCATAACGCGTATGGCCCGACATTTTAGCACAGCCGGCTAAGTCTGTGTCGGCCCAATCTAGGGTGATGTCAATGTGACTGCGTTTTTCTCTAGGCGGCCATCGGCTCTGCTTGTCGTTCTTGCCTTGTCGCCTTTATCCTAGCTGGCGCATCAGCCGGCGCATTTGGCAGTTGTTGGTGTTCCTTGATATCGCTTGGCGTAGTAGGTAGTTTGACGACATCCTTATTCGTCCCATTCGTTTCAGCTTCCAGAGCTGCTAGCTCGTCCTCAACCTCATCTTCTTCCTGCGCCGTCATTCTCCCACTCAGCATCTCCGAGACTTCTCTCTGAAACGCCCTCTCTTCCTCACCTTCCCCTATCAACTTCTCCACCTTGTTAATGTCACCCATCTCTTTATGTATCTCTTTCAGAACAGCCGTTCCCTGTTGCAAACCAAACACAACATCCTTTTGTACAAGCGCAAACTCGACGTCAGACGTCAAGGCCTCGAGTTGTGCAAGTTGTTGATCCGTCTTGGCTAGTATGGATTCTTGATATTTCTTGCGTCGAAGAGCAAGCAATGCACGTGTTTTGTCGCCATTTCGTAAATGTTCTTTGGCTATGGCGGTCTCTCGCGATGTGATTATGGTGATTTTCTTTTGGTATTGATGTAGCTTATCGCGCTGGTTCTTCATGTCGAGGATAGCCCTGTTTAGTCAGGATAATGGCATGGTTTGGGAATGTGGATAGGGACGCACTTGTCCTGCGCTGAGATCTTCGGAGTACTACTCGAGTTTCCCATGATTGTTTTCGAATGACAATGATATCTGGGGAAGTTACGATTGAAGACAGAAGCAGTGTCTGTATCTGTTTGGGTGACGGGATGGTGATGATGCGACTGTAATCTCGGCGACAAATCACCCGACCCATCATCACGTGATCTACGACATTCGAAAAAAGTTCGCTCAATTCTTTATTACATCGACATCCAGTCTGTGCTTGTTCGCAGGTGTAGTAATCACCATCGCAAATTATCATGGTCAGACCAGGATCATACTTGCAAAACTCTTTAGATCGAGACGTCTATCAAGTCGTGCGAAAACTGCTCGAAAGTGAAACCCATGGCGCAAATGGCGTCTCAATATCATCTGTATATGAGTCAATTAAAAAGTCTAATTCGAGCTTAAAACGAAAGCCAAAGGGCCTTCTCGAAGGCAGTATCGACAGAGTGCTGTCCGTGCTCCAGGAAGAAGAAGAGAGCGACTCCTTGGCAGAAGAAGAGGCACGACAACAACAAACGTTGGAGCCCGAGAATTCAAATGCAATGAATCGAATGATTGCGAAATCCATGGCACCCAAGAAAACTGCAGAGGCAGACAAGGCTCGCACTGATGGTGAGTCACCAGCAATCAGCGGCGCGGAAAAGCCAGCCAAGAAACGCACGCAGCAGACATTAGCAGAACGACCAGCAAAACGACGAAAAGAAGAACCATCTTATGCTCCACCAACTCATGTCAGCCTTGCTGATCTCGGTGGAATGGACGAGGTGGTTGAGCATTTCAAGGAGCATCTGATGCTGCCGCTTAGAAGACCACAACGATATCGTGATCGTGGTCTGAAAATCCCACGAGGCATTCTTCTGCATGGCCCACCTGGATGTGGCAAAACCATGTTGTGCGAGGCAGTGGCAGCCGAACTCGGTTTACCTTTCATCCAAATCGCCGCACCATCCATCGTCTCCGGAATGTCAGGCGAGTCTGAAAAGCAATTGCGAGAGCATTTTGACAATGCCAAGAAAATGGCACCATGTTTGATGTTTATTGACGAGATCGACACAATCACTCCGAAGCGAGAAAGTGCGCAAAGAGAAATGGAAAGACGTATTGTCGGTCAATTGTTGACATGCATGGACGATCTGGATCTTGAGAAGAACGACGGCAAGCCTGTCATCGTGTTGGCAGCGACAAACAGACCAGACAGTCTAGATCCAGCACTTCGGCGAGCAGGCAGATTCGACACAGAAGTCAACATCCGTGTGCCCACTCTTGCAGTTCGCGAGCAGATCCTACGCGCACAAACGCGAAGAACAGAGGTAGCAGACGACGTCGACTTCACCCAATTAGCGAAGATGACACCTGGCTTCGTCGGTGCTGATCTAGAAAGTCTAGTGTTAAAAGCAGGGAATGTATCCAACGCTAAATACATTGAGACATTAGAACTCCGAGCACGAGAAGCAGATGCTCCCAACGGCGTGATAGCATCAACAGACGCCGACATAGATATGGAAGTTGACAGTCAAGCACCACCCTCAGGACCCAAGCCATCCGCCGCCGTCATCTCCTTCCGCGCAATCAACAAGCTCCTCCTCAACAGCGCCGAAACCGACAACATCCCCGACGACCCCATAACAATGTCCGACTTCATCAAAGCCCTCGAACACATCCAACCCTCCGCCAAACGCGAAGGCTTCGCCACAATCCCTGAAACAACCTGGTCCAACATCGGCGCCTTGCAATCCGTCCGTGAAGACCTCGTCAATGCAATAGTCAAGCCCATTCAAAACCCAGAGAAATACGCCCGTTTCGGCATCGCAATTCCAGCTGGTGTCCTCCTCTGGGGTCCGCCTGGGTGCGGCAAAACACTGCTCGCGAAAGCGGTCGCAAACGAGTCAAAAGCCAATTTCATCTCCGTCTCAGGTCCAGAACTGCTTAACAAATATGTGGGAGAATCTGAACGTGCAGTCCGTCAAGTCTTCTTCCGCGCCCGCTCAAGCGTTCCTTGCGTCATCTTCTTCGACGAGCTCGACGCGCTCGTCCCAAAGCGAGATGATGCGCTCAGCGACGCCTCCGCTCGCGTCGTCAACACCCTCCTCACCGAACTAGACGGCATCAGCAATCGCATCGGCATCTATGTCATCGCCGCCACGAACCGACCCGACATGATCGACACGGCCATGTTGCGTCCTGGGCGTCTGGGCAAGCATTTATACGTCGAGCCACCGGGAGCGGACGAGCGCGTCGAGATTCTAAGCACGATAATGAAGAAGATGCCGGTACAGGATGGCAGTTTAGCGGAGTTTGCGAGAAAATGCGACCGTTTCACGGGCGCGGATCTGAGTAATTTGGCGTATGAGGCGGCGCAGAGTGCGGTGCAGAGGGATGCGGAGGTTTTGGAGGAAGAGGATATGGTGAGTGCGGCGGCGAGAGTGAAGCCGAGTGTGAGTGAGAAGGAATTGGCAAGGTTTAAAAAGTTGGCGGAGACGTTCTAGTGCGAGGTTGAGCATGGTAGTCAATGAGGCTTATCATCAAGGTTGTCCATTATTGACGCTGTCTAATGTCTTCTCTTCTGTCCTCCACCTTCCTCGTACCACCTTTCTGATCGTCACTGTCGAATGAAGCGCAATGCACAATGCGACAGGTGTCGACTTGATCGTTGGCTGTCCTTTCATTCTTTATTGAACGAGAGATTATTGCGCAACATGTCCACTCACATATCGTCTACATCCCATCTCATCTATTTTGCCGTCCCAGTCTTCCACTCTGGGGGTCTGACAAGCATTTCGTATGTGCAACATGAAATGCCGTAGACCAGTCCTCATCGTAGCAGCTCGAGACTATGAATCGTCACCACGATAGAGGGCAAGCGGAGGTAGTGGTCAAGTTACGCAGAAATCGGCAATCCGCAACACCAAGGCATCTAAGTCAGCAAGGTGATGTTCAGAGTCAATAGTGCAACATTATTGTTGCGAAAGGAGTAGTTTATCTTTCACGACATGTAGACGAAGAGTAAGGGCTTGAAAAGAACACGTGTTGCTTATGTCTAAAACTATAGGAAAACAAGATAAGACAAGGCCTTTTCATGGACAAGACCTATCAGAATGTATGTTAGCCATGTCCTACAAGAACAAGTAATGTTCTTAGTATCACAACAGCGACAAACAACTGAAATGATTGTGGCAATGGGTATGTTTCCTTGTCTTGATCAGTTCTCCAAGGTGAATTGTATAAATCGTTTTCTTCAATGCATTTGAGCTCGAGAAAATGCAGTTGATGTGGAATCATCAGATAGATAAGGTAGTGGTGGACGAGAAAGTGGTAATAAAGAGGGGGTCCTGTGCTTACCATGATTGAAAGATTGTGTCTGTGGTAGTTAAGTTATCTAAGGATCTGAGATTGTTGTCAGTAATTGTCGATGACAACACTGTAATCGAAAGTAGTAAGGTGTAATAGAGGTAATCAGAGAGCAAAAGGGTATACACAGTTCCGCATTATTTGACTCGGAAACATTGTCAGGAATATGTGAAATGTATTGGCATCATAACAAAGGAGGTTGTAAAAAGAAAAGCAGAGACATGGAAACTTACGGAAACTACTCCAGGCGAGGACGACAACAAGCATTACAAGATTTACCTAGACCATAGGCTGTGTCAGTGATATGGCCCAGTGTGAAGTGTCGAGTGATATGACGAGTAATGTTGCCATTAATGTTTCAGGCTCCTACCACAATGTCATTAAAGGTTAATCATCAGGTAAGGTAATGTCATTCTCTTACATTAAATCAGTATTTTCAGTGTTTGTGCGTTCATGCTCTACGCGCTTGTTTAAAGACACGATAGAGTCAAACAGTGTGAATGTGTTCATCCTTTAATGTAGGTCTTTGTAGGCTGGAAAGTAGAAATAAAGATGTACCTGGAACAAGAAAGTTTGTCAGTTAGTTGATCACGAATTCATAAACCTCGAGAATGCGATCCGTGGACTGTTCTGAATCAGGTGACGAATTCTCAACAAGTACTTCCTCTACTTGGCATCCAGCAAGGTTTGTAAAGTCTTGCTTGTTTGTGGACATCAAGTGAAGAGTACGCAGTCTGTCCGCCCGTTCGTTCAAGTATTCTTCATATGATATGGATGCCCACGGCGGCAGTGGTAGGGTATGTGAGTGGGAGAAATTTGTACCTATTGCACCGGTATACTGTTAGTGATGCTGTGCGTAGGTAGAATTCATTGCGCAAAGCCTTCAGGACACGAGAGCATGATCAGACAAGGCTGAAACTTAATGATAGAACGTTTCTACAATATGTATTCTGAATGAGGAATGCCTTTCCGTTGTCGTTCCAATCATCACATGGTGCTCTTGTGCCCTTAGGTCTTTTGGAAAGGAAGTGGAAATCGTACCTTTTGGTTGTTTTCGACAGTGATCGATGAGCAGAAGCTATACTGTTCCTGAGCGAGGTTATTAGCTATGCTCTATACTCAATCTTCCACAGCAGAGTAACGAGGATGAGTGGAAGGCGTCAGGGTTATTTTTGCGTTGTTATGGTAGTCCTTCACGATGTATAGGAGTTGGATTGTTATTATGGACATCATTCGAGTGAGGAAGGTGGTGCTGGAGATAGGCGGATGCCAAACTTACATCGACCACGTCGTATGGATATTGGTGTGAGCGAACACATTTCCGCCTCACTATCAATGCAGCTACAAGCGTAGGATCTTGAAGTATAGACTATTGTGCAACGAAAAAAAATTGTTCTGAGGAAGTTGAGGGTGGGTGAGAATCAATGGAGTGCCAAGGATTCAGGGTCCAGCTCAAGGCCTTTAAGGGTAGGACGAAGTGACAAAGTTGACTTTGACGTAGGAGCTTCTCTAGGTTCCAGACTTCCGGCATCTACCTAACTTCTGCTGGGGAGCGAGAAAAGCATTATCGTGTAAGCCATCATACTATCGATGGTGGCGTTGATATTCCACGACGATGTCGGACGAAGCGCGGCTCGCCGAGAAGATTGCTTTCTTCAACGACCTTTCTTCACTCACGAAAGATGATGACGAGACAGATCATGGTCTCCAGGCCTCAATGACCGTTCTGAAACAAGCCATGAACTCTTCTGCCGCACGCCAGGCGAATGTTTCGTATCGCGATTTCGCTGCACCTGCAACATCTTCCTTGAAAATCTTAGGCACGTCTACGACACCAACACCTGTAGAACCACTACGTGCTGTTACCATTCGTAATTTACTGCGTAATCGATCCGTACATGAACCAGCAGTAGCGACTCCTGTCGTACCTGCTGACAATATAGATGTGATTGAAGACACTCCTATTCACTCACCTCAACTACCACAGCCACAGATACCACGACTAAAACATTCAGTCTCGACCCCGATCGTGACCACAACTCCTGCACCAAAACCGCCCCCTTCACTTCCTACAGCGACTAGTATGTCAGCGGCACTCGGCAAGCGCAAACGAGGCGATAATGCCAAACTAGTCCCAGAAGAGCGCAGAATCTTCTCGGACTTGCAATTCTTCTTCGTTCCAAACGATGAAATTGCGGCAGCCAGACGACTTCGTATCAGGAAGGCTTTGCAATATGGTGCTATCAGGGCAACTATATTCGATGCTTCGGTAACACATATCATCGTCGACAAGGAGGTCACCTACAAGGACGTGCTCAAGTATCTAAAGCTCACCGAATTACCTGACAATGTCGTTCTGGTCACGGAAGGCTATCCTGCAGATTGTATCTCATATCGTGAACTCATCTCTGCAGATCAGGTACAATATCGTGTAAGAGGCTTCGAGCTGAGAGTAGCGCCTCCAGTACTTGCTCGTCTACCATCTACTTCATCATCAGAACCTACCCAACGTTCATTACAAATCAAGCCAGTGAAAATGAATGAAGACGTTGTGATGAAAGACGCTCGTACACCATCAAGAACGGACGATAGCAGTATCGAAACCTTTCGCAAGAATCCAGCAGAAATGTCCGGACAGTCTCAAGCAGTTGCCTCAATGAGTCCCGAAAAGCAAAGAAGAATGAGCAATTTAGACGAAGAGGGTCCTGGTTCAGACCCACTACAAGCGCTCATCGAACAGGCCAAAGCAGGTGTAGATTCGGACTCAGACGACGACAATGACAAGATTATTCGAAACAGCGCCACAGAAGATCCAGACATGGACGAAAACGAAAGTGACAACAACGACGAGCCACTCCTCTCCAAACAATCCCGTTCCCTCAGCCGCTTCTCAAGCACCGACTCCAACGACAAAATCAACCCAAAAAACAAAGGCCACATATTCGCCTGCATGCGCGGCGGTAACATCGACACATCCGCCTCCGAAAACCCCACCAACCCCAACGCCCGAACCTGCGAAGTCCTCCAACAAATGGCAACCTACTACGACTCCATCTGTGACCAATGGCGCACCCGCGCCTACCGCCAAGCCATCTCAACCCTGCGAACGCTCTCCTACAAAGTCACAAGCAAAGAACAAGCCGCAGCGCTGCCCAACATCTCCGAGCGTATCGCAGCCAAAATCGAGGAGATAGTTTGGACAAACCGCCTCCGCCGGCTTGAAAGCACAAAGGAAGAAGACCAAACCCTACAGCTTTTTGCTAATATCTACGGCGTCGGCCTATCGCAGGCGAGCAAGTGGATACAACAAGGTCTTCGTACGCTCCAAGATCTGCTCGATCGTAACGTGCCGCTGACGGAAAACCAACGCATTGGCATCGCGCATTTTGACGACTTTCAGGCACGAATACCACGAGAGGAAGTTGCGCAACTGGGTGAGATTGTCCGTCGGGCTTTGTTGGCCGTAGATCCAGGCTTTCAGGCCACGATTGGCGGGTCGTATAGGCGAGGTGCCAAAGACTCAGGCGATATTGATATCGTTATCACGAAACCTGATGCGACTGCAGCATATCTGAGGACAATTGTCATCGAAACGCTTGTGCCTGAGCTGTTTAAGCAGAAGTTTCTGACGGCGGGATTGGCGGTCACCAGTAAAGATAGTGGGAGTAAGTGGCATGGTGCTTGCCAATTGCCTTCTCCAGGCTCACATACAAATAACAACCCCTGGCGCCGCATCGATCTCCTCCTAGTGCCCTGGACAGAAATCGGCGCTGCGATGATTTACTTCACAGGCAATGATATTTTCAACCGTTCGATGCGGCTGTTGGCAAGAAAGAAGGGGATGAGATTGAATCAGCGCGGGTTGTATAAGGATGTTATTAGAGGAAAAGGAGGCGTTAAGTTGACGGAGGGAGTGAAGATTGAGGGAGAGGATGAGAGGAGGATTTTTGAGAGGTTGGGGGTAGGGTGGAGGGAGGCCGTGGATAGGAATTGTTGATGTGGCTGTGCGAGGGAGGGAGGAAGGGTGTGCTGAGCGTGATGCGTAGGCGATGGTTGAGCGATGAGTAATTGAGGCTGTCGAGTGAGGTCCGCCAACCCAAGAAAAGTTTTAATGATGTTATGAACGGCACGAATGGTACGAATGCATAGGAATGGCGGAGAAGGAAGCATAGTATACATGAGGACACGGACTGCGATGGGCAAGTCAGGTTGCCTCTAGTCTATATCGCAACAGACAAAACTCCTTTTGTCACGAAGTACTTGTCGAGCCATGTGTACCACGTTAGCACATCAGCACGACAGGCGCATCATGTAGAGCGGTCTGAGTGTGTCACGCTCGACCGAAAAGAAGATAGATCGCCAACGAGACATTGGCAACTCATTGTCGTTTATCTTGAGCATTTGCCGATCAGAAAGAAAGCAGATCACAACAGAATGTTTGGCAGATCATTGTCATTCGTCTATGCTTACAAGAGACAGAAAGCACCTAGCTCTTCTAATGTAAAACATAGCGCAACTCTTTTGTAGAAGCTGGTATCAAAACAGGTTATTCATGATGCCTGACGCCCAGCTCTTTTTGTTATGCATGTCCCGCCAGCCATTCGAGCTCAAATCCTCCACCATAGTGAGTGATCCAGCTCCGACCTCCTCGGATACCGAACGTTGGCACTTCGTCCGGTCCGATCCTTTGCCCTGCTTCCTCCCTTCTGAACAACTTCACACTCTAAGCAGCCTTGACAGCGAACCTCCTCTGGGGAAAGTGCGAGAGTCTCTTCTTCGTGCGCTCAGTCACAATCTTGGCGTCCTCGGGGCTGAGGCGTCTGCGGATGGCACGAGTCTGCTTGGGTCGGAGGTCGAGGGGAGCGTACTTCTTGTTTTTGTAGAAGAGGCGGAGTTGTTGGCGTTGGGTTGTGTTGATGATGGTGAGGGTGCGGGCGATGGACTTGCGGATGTCGTGGCTGTAGTTGGTGATGTATTAGTTTCTTGCTCTATTTGGCTTTTTTGTCTTCATATTTCTTCAGGTCAATAGGGTTTCCCAGGTCGATCAGTTTTCCTCCTCTTTGTAATGCATCTTCCACTTCCTGCCCATTGCTGCTCTTATTCTTCGTTTGTGCGATCATGCATATTGGACCTTTAAACGTACATCTTGGTGAGCTTGGATGAGTTGCCATTCGCGATCTTTTGTGTGCGGAGTTGAACAAGTTCTTGCTTCAGCTCGTCGAGCTGCTTCTTGAGATCATCCTTGCTCTTGCCCCAGAGAGTTGCTGCCTTGACCTTGCCGGAGGACTAAAGCGATTAACGTCGTCAGCACATGTCCTTATTTGAGTCTTGTATTTTGCTTTGGCGCGTCTACTTGTTCCAGTGAGGGGGAAGATGGACAGGTCGTACCATTGTGATATGTGTGTGCTGGAAAGGTTGGTGGAATGGTCGACTTGATGTTGCTGTCGGTCTGTCGTTGTTGAATCTCTAAATTTCGTTTAGGTGGAGGTGGATCTGTGCGGAAGATGTGCGCCTTTCGGTCCGGGGTCTGATCTCCTTTCTGACCACCATTGTTGTTGTATACGCCATTGGCCTCGCTTCGAAAGACATCATCTATTCTTCTCCAACTTAGCTGTAACACACCATAGTAGCTATACGGCCTTGCCAATCACATATCCGTGTTCTGCTGCTAGGGAGCACACATCACACAGCATGGCTTCTGGCGCGCCTACTTGGGCGCAACTACGTCAGCAAGCAAGGCAGCTTGAGTCTCAAGTATGTTCACTAGCGATGCGAGCTGGCAAGGATGTTTCTGACATTCAACCCAGACAGAGGTTCTGTTCCAGATATACTCACAATACTCCTCCGCATCCAACATACCACCCAAACCCACAGAAGCAGAACAGTCCACAGAGTCGCAGATCAATGACCTCTTTGAGCAAGTGTGTTGACAGCAATGCAAGATACCTACGCAGACCAGGTCACCTAATACATACTTCAGCGAGAATCCATAATAACTTCCCTCACACGCCTGCTCGAATCCGAAACGCAACCATCAGCCCTCAAATCTTCACATCTCTCCCGTCACCGTGAGACACTCCAAAACCATCGCGCAGATTTGACACGCCTTCGATCACAACTGTCAACCGCACGCGATCGCGCAAACCTCCTATCTTCTGTGCGTTCTGATATTTCGGCGTATCGTGCTGCAAACACCGATCCTGCTGCCGCTGAAGCAGATTACATGCTGGATGAACGTGCACGACTGGACAACAGTAACAATATGGCAGATCGTGTATTGGCGCAGGCATATGCTGTGAATGAGAGTTTCGGGATGCAGCGAGAGCAATTGGAGAGTGTAAGAAGGAGGATTACTGGAGTTGTTGGACAGGTGCCTGGAATCAACGGATTGATGGCGAGAATTGGAACGAAGAAGAGGAGGGATGGCATTATTCTGGGGAGTTTCATGGCATTCTGCTGCTTGATGTTCTTGTACTTCTTGTGAAGTAAAGTATGCAAAGACTTAGATCACACAAAATTGTCTGACATCATCAGAAGGAGGCCAGCTCAGGATATTGCAGTTGCCTTCTGCAAGCATACTGCGATGTCTCGCTGAAAGCAATATGACCTGGATACGTTCGAGCTCATGCCACCCAGCATTAGGTGAAGTGGGCCTCGATCATCACCTACTTCGTAGCTTGACGCCGGCAACTACTGGTATCGGCAGCCCAATGACCAAGCTCGCTCACGTGCGTCTTGCTCATCACAGCTGCACGTCGAAATTGCTCTCCTTAGCGCAACAGCTGTGGAACCTGGTTCAGCACAGACTTTGTCAACTAAACACTGGAGGTAGGAGCTCAATCGGCTACTCCGTGTCAATTGAAGATCAAGCTGAAAATTGCAGAGGATGTCAGCGTTACATCAAGCTTACCTCGTACGGACACACACAAAAGGAAGATGTGTGTCTAGCTATTCGCCAGCGAGGCGAATTACTTTCCTCACAGAGATCACGGCGAAGGGGCTCGGCTAGAACATCATCGACAAGCCTATAATAGCGCTATGAGCAATGTAGAGTCACTTAGTAGGACCAGGGATGTATGGTGAGAAGTAGTCTGGCTTCATTGCCAAGAAAAGCAATCATGTATCACTCTACGAAGAGATAGCCTATGTGACACTATTCCAGATACATCCCACAATCAGCGTTCTACTACTTCTTCGTGGCCTGAATATCAGATATAGACCAAAGTCGGTATGATATGTTTTAAACACTATCTATCTATCTACTTTGCTGCTATACCTGAGTACAATGAAGGTCCTTCTGCAAACCTGAAACAAAGATCTGCATGGGCAAGTGGGGCAGGAAAGCTTAACATTTAAATCATGATGAAACATCGAATATCGTGCAACATCATTCGCTTCTTTTGCACACACTAAACGCCGGAAACCTTCTCATATCGCATCACCACTGCCCTTCGCCACTATGTCTGCCTTTGGTTCTCCCGGCGGTCGTAACGTCATCTCCAAACCAGTCGCGTACGTCTCCTTCACCCTCCTGCCATTCTACATCCTCCATCCTTCACTCGTCCCCTCTCCCTTTTTCCAAGAAGCCGCACAATTCCCGCCCCCACTAACCCCCTCCCCAATCACAGACCGGAACGCGGCTCCTTCCCCCTCGACCACGACAACGAATGCAAACCTTTCATGACCTCCTACCTTTCCTGCATCAAGCGCACCCGCGGCATAAACCAAGACGACTGTCGCCAACTCAGTAAAGCGTATTTGCAGTGTCGGATGGATAAGAATCTGATGGCCGTCGATGAGATGAAGAATTTGGGGTTTGCGCCCGAGAATCATGGGGTTACCAAGGAGGAGGTGCATCGCGAGCATGAGAGGGTTAGGGAGGAGAGGGAGAGGTTGGGGAAGTGAGGGAGTGTGGATGCAATTGGAAGATTGGAGATGGTATATGTGATACGGCCTGCCTTGCAGCTGGTATAGCGGCGATGGTGTGGTTGTGCACTTTCTGGTGGTCTTCTGAGGATTGCTGGAAGCTTCGAGCTGTCTCGCTGGGTTACGAGGCATGCATTTCTAAGCCTCTCGATGGACCATATATCCTAGAGAGGCACGTTCAGAAGAAGTGCTCCCAGACGCTCATAAGCAGTATCCGAGCGTAACGGTGGGAAGCATACAGATCTATCTGGTATGTGACGTCAGCTAAAGAGAAGGAAAACGGACGTGTGCATCGACGGATATCCTAAGAGGAGTCCTCCATGCTGGTTGCGGCGACCAAGCTGACCTCCTGGTACTCGTCCAACCTTGCTGAATTTCACCTCTATCTTGCAAAAGATGGGCTCAGGTGGACCCATGAGTAGAGTGTATTGCAAGCGAGAAGGAAGTACAATGGCGAGGATAAGTGCTTACACAGTATAAGAAATAGAGAGAGGACGAAGCAAGCAAGGAAGGAAGGAGCGAATACGAGCAGTCATCGAGCGGCAAATCAGCGCAATCTGGTGCTATTCTGCAAACGACCATCAAGACGACTACTCGTGCACATAACAATCAGCAATCGATGCAAGATCAACCCACAGGCAGTAATGAGTTTCATATAAAAAATGAACGCTGTATACCAGCCGCCAGGTTCCGTAATACAGGTTACGCACCATTCGAATCAAGAACAAATTTGGACGTCTCGAAGTTCTGAACTGGCTTGCTCTGAGACATAAGACAATTTAATGTACTAGCTTTCAAGAACTCTTCTTCGTTAAGATGATCAAATCCCAAGATTTCGAAACGCTCTGAAACAAGGCTCTTCACCGCTTGGCACGTTTCAGAACGCGTCGGCTGATTGCAGACACAAAAGCAGGGTCTTTCCATACCTTCACCTTCACTTCTCTACCCCTCTTCTCTTACTCTTCTTTCCTGCCATATTCCTTACGACACACCTCACAATCCTCGTAAGTTTTCGGTTTCTGCTTTGCCTCATGCCCAATCCTTCTCCTTGAACCGAGTCGTACCCCAACTAGCTCTCGAAAGTCCATCGAAGGAGTCACAATATACCATCACAGGCTGACTCTACTCTCTTTATAGATGGCTCGCTACATCATCAAGGTCGTAGCTGCACCAGGCCAGGAGCCACTCGCTCTGCTGGTTCCGTTCTCACCAGCCTCGACACTGGCCGAATTGACGTCTGAGATTATCAGACGCACCAACCAAAACAGCACTACCGCAATTTCCAATGATGCCACCTTCACTATTCGTTTCCAGAGCATCACTGGTCCAATTCTGGATGCACAGGATCAGCTGGCTGATGTCGTTCGTGATGGAGAAGAGCTCTACTTTCAGCTCTGTGGTCAATCTGAGGTAAGCTCATGCTCTACGAACACCACGTCGTCGTCAGAGTTCGTGCGGCAGGTCAAAAGTTGGATATGCTGTGAAGAGTGCCCGTAGACCTTCTAAATTTTACGAATGTATTAGATCACAAATATCGTTTGAGGAAGAGCTTGGGATCTTGGAGAAGGGCATAAGGCAAGTAGCGCGAAGAAAGTTGGGGTACTCTTCACAGCAGTCTTGGCCCACCAATTCTGACGACGACGTGAGACGATCATATGAAATGCTTGCTGAGATCTTACTTGCAGAGTAACGCCGAGCTCCTGCTATTGAGCTTACTTTCCGCATTATAACGCCTATGAGTGCCAAATTGTTATCTGATTTCAAAGACTTCCCGCAAGCTCAGATCAAAGATGACCAAAGTATCAAGCAGCTTCATGATTGCGTTTGCAATGCTTTGGAAATCCCGATCACTCAAGGCCGTGCTGACATTGACATGCGTACTCACGAAATGCCAATCCACAACTCCGCTTTTCCAAACACGATCTCGACGACTGGCTTGCAGGATCTTGCTGGAGAAGATGGCGTCATCAACATCTTTGTAGTTCAACGGTACTCCACCCACGAGGCGCAAGCTAGCACGATTGGTAGTGGATTGGGTGATGTCTACAGAGTACAAGACTACTGGCGGCCTTTCCAAGCAGGAGCTCAGTCAGATCGCGGCATGGCTATGATGCTCTCCACGCTCCGTGTCTTCACACAACTAGCTAAGCAGCACAAGCTCGGTGAACGCTATCAAGCGGCAATCTTGAATGTCTGGGCAGGCTTATGCAAGTTCCTTCCCGCCGTTCGCTGCTTGCACTTGCTTATTCAAGGTCGTAAACCTACCAAGGCTGAATGTGCCGCTCTCAGCGCCACAATCTTCGAGGTACTGCAAGATATCGTGCCTGTGGAGTTCTCTTCTCTGAGAAGACTGGAGGGCACTCGCTTGGTCTTTGGCTTGGTTGCGGACAAAGCGAGACAGATGGCGCAGCCAGACTCCGAAAAGGAACCTGTGGTGACACTTTCAGACTTTCGCCCCATCAAAATCACCATGGTGACCTCCGCAACCGATTTGCTGAGAGGTCCCGAGCAACGTGTCTCATACCTCTCTGGTATTCGAGAGGGTGAGGTTCATATCTATCGTGGAGAAGTGGCTTCCTTTGAGGGACTCTGCGAACTCCTGCCTGGAGAACTGACTGATCTCAACCACCTTGCCGGGCTTTGTGGTCAATCATCATTGGCTGTGCATCGTCCATCCACGCTGGCTTCTGCAGCAGCACCATGTTTGACCTTCGACGAACTTGGGCATGCTGCAGTCTACACTGGTAGAGAACCATGTGCTCTTCCTGGCAAAGATATGGGCATGTTTCGACCACATCATGGCGACTCTACTCCTGACATGGCTGTCGTCGAACGGGCTCTGGCACCAATCCTGCAACGTTATGCGCTCGAAGGCACCGATGTCTTTGATATTCTTGGTACTCCTCTTGCGCGTCAATTTGAGACTCCCGACGAGATCATCATGTTCTGCGTCGATTGTAGTCAGGGTATGGAACAGCGAACTGACTTCCTGGCTTCAGATATCATGGCACAGGATGATGATCTGGTAAGCCTGCTCGACGTCACAGCCTTTGAAAACGCTACTTTCGTCAGTACAAAGACTGCTCTTATCAACCACGAAGGATATGACGATATAGTGGCAGCAGTTGCGGAAGCTTCCACGTGGCAACAACGCAAATTCGCTATCTATATGTTGCAAGTCATCTCAGGCATGCTCATCACAGATCTCAAAGCACAAAAGGCTGAACACGAAAGAGTTAGCAGGTGGATGGGCCGCACTCGACGTCAGGATGTCAGCGAATTCACGATCTCACAAAACTTTGCTGCAGGACTACGTACTCATAAACAAGAGCTTGCCGATTTCCTGATCTTTCGGGCTGCATCCGTCGAAACTACTGATACTGGATTCTGGCATATTGGCGAGCCAGTACCTCGTCAAAGTCAAGCACCAAGGCCACTCAAGCTCGATGATGATATTGTTGATATTCCGGTTGACTTACGCTGTCCTATCTCGTACGAAGCTCTCCAGGATCCAGTGGTTGCTGCTGACGGCCAGACATACAGCCTCCGTGCTATCACACAATGGTTTAACATCAGGAAGTCTAGTCCATTGACAGGCTTGCCTCTAGCTTCAACGGATCTGACACCTGACAATGCTCGTGCCAATGAAGCTAACGCCTGGATTCAGGCTGAGGAATTCGCGCCACCACAAAGTACGATTGTCGACAGTCTGAAACGCCGCCGAACGACATCTGTTTCTGTGGTTAGCATAACGTTTTCAAGCCCATCATCAACCTTCACTAGAGCGCTTCCAACCTCTCTTAGCCTCAAGGATTTATACAAAGTTGCATCTCGTGGTTTGAGAGGCCGCCATGCTAACTTTTCATTGACTTTCAACGGTACTCGCATAATGCCAACGGGGGTCACCACAGTCCAGAGGTATGGCACTCCAGACAATTCGACAGTTCAGATCCTTGTGTTTGCGGAAGGTCAAACAAGTCAGACTTCCTCTCACATGTGCCTCGTCAAGGTGTTCCAATCGGCCGATTCTATGCTGTTCGGTTTCTGGACGCCAAGGTTGAGCACACATACCTTGCGATGTCTTCTCGTCAAGTGTCATAGATTTCAAGTGCGAAGGTGGGTGCCGGCAGTGGTCGAAGCAAGCCAAATATGGGCCAACATGCAACGAATCGGATATGGATGGCTCAGTGGCACTCCCTACGCTCAATCGACCAGACTGGATGAGGTTCCGAGGCAGTACTGTTCGAGGATCTTTGTATCGAGAAGATCTCATTACACACAGCTCTGTAAATGACCCCAGCCAGACTCAGGTCTACAAGGTTAAGCTAGGGAAGCCGGACCGGAACGATAGTCGACTGAGTCGTCTCGAAGTCTTGAAACAGATGTTTGAAGCTTTGGTCAATCGTATGCTTGCGTACTCCTACAGGGCGCACTTGGAACTGGTTACCATTTCTACTGAAGCGCGCCTGATCCAAGCACTCACCCACGTCATTGAAAACTTTCGCAGCAGTGTAGAAGGGCTCAAATCCGAGGGTGAAACATCTCTATGGGAAAGTCTGTCTCTTGCGAAAGATCGCATCCTCGAATATGCTACGAAGTATCCTACAGCTAAGAAGCGCATTATCTGTTTGTCAGACGGCAAGGATACCAATTCAGCGCGTTCTGCAAGTGAGGTCTACGCTCAGCTTCGTCAGCATGGCATCGTATTAGACTCCATCTGTATTGGTGATGAGCTTGATTACCACCTCCTGACATTGTCATATCTTCTTGGTTCATACTGTTTTCGTCCCGAAGACATGACGAGTGCGCTCGCAATCTGCGAGATGGAGCCAATGCTCTCTCTCAAAGAACGGCCTGACATTAAGCTCCCGAAGACGACTGGTTACACATCGCAGCAGCAATTCTTGAGTGGATCTCATCGAGCAACATACACGTCTGTCAACCGTGATGTATATCCTGATCGCAAACAACACGACAGGATCAATGACAGTTTCATTGAGCTGACAACCGCTTCTGCAAGACGAACCTCCGGCACTACTGCTATGACCCGTTCCAATGTCAGAACTTCGCGTCTACTTTCAGAGATGCAGAGCATTGCTCAGGATCCCAATCCTCAGTACGACTGCTATATTTCAGAGGTCGACATGTCTTTCTGGAAGGTGGTTATGAAGGGCGTAAGTCATACAATTCATTTAGACACTGATTCTGAGCTGACTTACGTCATATTAGCCTTCTGACACTCCCTACGAGAACGGAGTCTTCCTCTTATATCTCGACATGCCAGAGAACTTCCCAGCCTGGCCTCCGAAAGGTCGTTTCATCACCAACATGCTTCATCCCAACGTCAACCGCCATGGAAGGATCTGCCACAGTATATTCGATCGTATGTGACACACTCATTCACACACATTTCTTCACTTAGGGTCTCTACTAATTCATCTTCAATGGTCTTAGGCGACTGGACCAGCGATACCAGTCTCACCAGTGTTTTGAAGACTATCTATGGTCTTCTATTCCAAGCTGATTATAGCGATCCCGTTCACACAACGGTGACGCTGGGATATCACCATGATCAGGTCGAATTTGCTGACGAGGTTCGTGAGCATGTTGCGAAGCATGCTAACAAGTCTGCTGCAAAGTGGAGAGAGGAGTTGACCCGCGAGAAGTTGACTGGAGAGGATGTGGATGCAGATGATGAGGATGGAGAAGCTGAGGACGGAGAAGACATGGATCGTGAAGGTTCGAATGATGAGGATATGGATGATGAGGATTCAGACGACTTTTATGACTGAAAGAAGTGCAGTTGCTATACCGGTCGACGAGAAGGTTGTTGAAGGATGTAATGTGAAAGATCAACCGCATGGAATTTTGCTTGTTGTCTTCTTTTCATGGTGAGAAGTAAAGCATGCATATTAGCAAGATATGTGCAAAGGTGTTGAGATGCTGAACTCGGAGCTCGCCTGGTTACAGGTTATTGACGAATGCAAAGTCGTTCTTTTCAAAGCTCCTCCTTACTCGCTACTGTACGTCTTCCATTTCATAAGGAGTCCTTGTTCAATAATCAATGTTCTCGAATCCCTCATATCACCTGCAAGCTCTGCATCGACATGAGTGTGCAGGGGTGAGAGTGCAGCTAGGATCGGACCAAGCTTGAGCAAGGATTCGCATCTTGGCATACTTCCCAGTATGCACTTCTTCAGCAGACTGGCAGGAACGAACGAAGAAAATAAAAGAAGCAAGAGCACCAGTATGGCGAGATCCGGATTTGCAGCCTGTGACTTTCATGCGTTCACCATCTTCCGTCATCTCTTCTTTCTCCTATCTTCCACATATTCATCATTATCCTTAACCTCCATATCTTATCACTCTTTCTATCGTTCTCAACGGCACCCTCCTAATCACAACCGCTCTCTTCATTCTTATCTCCTCCGCTCACGATGGTACAACCAGCCAGCCTCGTCACCGTCCACAATAAGCCAGCTCCACCCATCACCGGCGTCATCTTCAAGCCTCGAATCCCTGAAGTCGTTATCAAAGACAAGTCGACTCACTCTGAGCATGGTGTCATTCACTACCCTTTCTGGTTCGGAGGTGCTGCAAGTGCTGTCTCGACCTTGTTCACTGCCCCTCTTGGAATCAGTAAGTGTTTTGGTGGATTAGCTTAGTAGACTGGTTGCTAACACTGTCATCTACAGCCACAGTAAGACCTCGTAATCTTCTCTCATACCGAATCGTCTTGTTTATGCTCCATAGCTTCGTTTACAAACGCAACCTCACTTCGGTCCACGTCGTAACCTAATCGGCATGTTCTCCCACATTTTGGTGGACGAAGGAGCTCATGGTCTCTGGCGCGGAGTAAGATTAGGTGTTATGCTTGAAGGTGAACTCCTCTAACAGATCCACAGTTGACTGCCTCAATGACACGCATCGCCACCTATTCCACGATCCGTTTCGGCGCCTACGAAAAGACTAAGGAACTTTGCACAACGCCTTCGCACGCACCATCACCGGTCACTCTCGCCGCTATCGCCGCCATGTCAGGTTTCAGTGGTAGTGTTGTCGGAAACTTCGCCGATGTCGTTTGCGCTCGCATGCAAAACGATCTATCCCATCCTCCAGAGGAACGATACGGGTACAAGAACATTGCAGATGGCTTGAACAAGATGATCCGGTCAGAAGGTTGGAGCAGTATTTGGCGTGGTGTCTGGATCAATGCTGGACGATGTGGTCTTTCAACTGTGACGATGCTTGCTGGTTACGACGTCTTTAAAGGCAGCCTCCTTGCTCACACTTCGATGACGGACACGCCCCCCTTGCACATTACAGCCAGTCTTGGTTCAGGCTTCTTGACAACGCTCATTTGTAACCCGATTGATGTCATCAAAGCTCGTGTCATTACTGCCAAGGCCGATAATGTCGGTGTCGTTGATGCTTTCAAGCGGGCGAGGGTCAACGAGGGACACCTTTTCATGTTCAAGGGGTTGACGCCGGCTATGATCAGCAGGGCTCCTTCGACTGTCATCATCTTCGTTGCGTTGGAGCAGTTGAGAGTAATGTACAGACATGCTAATGATCTTGAGGAGTATGATGGTTAAGGTGGCGGCATCTTACTGATGGTCTCAAAAGCTCCTGAACATGTTCATAGTCGATGAGGTAGGCAATGAACTTCCTTGCACTTAACTTTTATGATCCTGTTACTGCACCTCATCTTTTGAATAGACTGTTGTATTTCGATACACCAAACGCTGTACATGTTCCTGTCGGCTGCATCAGAATATAGCTTCATAGAGATAGCTTCACAGTCGAACATCCTTCGAAACACTTGACATAAAAGTTGAATCTTCATATATTACGACTTGATAACATCGCTCGATCCTCAACTCCTCCTAATCACCTTTTCCACCTCTTCCAAACTCATCTCTCCTTTCCTTCCCCATCCTCTCTGTCCTTTGGCAACATCCGGCCTGAACTTCTCATACATTCCGAACGCCTTCTTATTCAGTTCGTCCTCATGACCTTTCCACGTCTGCAAACAATCACGGAAGACCTGGCGTGCTTCGTGTTCTTCTTCCTCGCCAAATTTGCTCTCCAGAGTCTTTTCGTTGCCGGGTTTGGGCTTGGATGATCTATCCACGACGAGTCCATTCTTAATATGTAGGGGAAAGTGCATTACAGTTATTTCTTCTTCATCTTCGTTGTCGTCATCGTCGGAGGTCTTGTCTTGCTTCGTCTTCTTGTCTTGCGAGGGTGGATCAATGGCTCCAATACTTCTTCCTTTTGATATAGCGCATAAAGAAGCAATTGACGCGCCGGCGCTTAGACAGGTTTGCCAGGAGAGATGGGAATGCAGGAATTCGGTGACGCAGGCGGCGAAGAGAGTGAGTACTGGTGCGCGGTTTACTGTTATTTTGGTGGTTGAGTGGGTTTCGTTGTCCTCGTCTTCAGGCTTGTCGTCGTGCTCTGTCTCTGTTTCTTCTTTCGCCTGCTCTTCTTTAGGCGGAGGGGTGGTCTTTTGTCGTTTCTGTGGTGTTTCTTTCCTTGCTGTTGTTGTTGTTCCTGCTGCGCGCTTCTTGCTGTCTTGCTTGTCTTCTGCACCGCTGGCTGCTTTGAGTTGCGCCGCTGTGGGTTTTTTGCTTGTGTCTTTTAATTTGTTCTGGGGTGCGTCTGTGGATTTGGCTGTGGAAGTGGTTGTAAAGTCGTCAATGTGTGATTGTTTCGTCGTTTGGCTGCGTGTCGACGGCATTGTTTCGTGTGATTGAAGGATCTGGTGGTGGATGGGCAGGTGTCGCGATCGAGAGAAGAGAATGAATGGTTGAGTAGGATGGGCTGGAGTGGTAAGGTGGAAGGAGCTTGTATGATGGATTGCTGGACAGCTAGAGATGGTGAGGTCATAGTTCTATGGTTACGGATTTAGGTCCGTCGAGTAATCATCAATCGATGAGGCTTTGTTTCAGCTTGGTTTCAGCGCACTATTCTCACTTATATCAAGGTTTATCGAACACAAAGAGGACTATGACTCCCATGATCATATGATACCATATAACCGCATCACCACATCCATAATAGCATACCATAGACATGATACCTCCCTCAGATGACTTCTTGATCGCAAAGGATTTATTAAAAGAGATATATTAGCTTATTTTTAATCTTCCAAGCTGGCTATAACACGTTGCCATTATAACAAGACCCACAGAAGTATATGTTCAGCCATCTTTTGCACTGTCAAAGACTCGCTGCCTTTTACTCCAATCTCCGGCCTTCTCTCCAAGCTATAGCCGGCCTACTCAGGCACAAGCGTAGCCATGCTAAGCCAGAAGTCGCATCTCGTTCCCCTGCCTCCCTCCCAAGTATACGCATTCACAGCCTCAAACACCGGCTCCAACCCTGGTCCCTGCAGCTGATAATAAAACCCACTAAAACTACTGGTACTATTAATTCTTGTTGGCGTACCTCCCGTCGTATTCATATTCAACAACATTGGGTTATCAAACGTAAACTCAGGGAAGTTGGCCAACGCATTGCTCGCAGTAGCGTTCCCGGTACTGTTACCATTCGCGACCAGGTTAGAGACGGAAGGGTTGTCGTTCATGATGAAGTTACCCCACATCTGCATGAACGCCAGACCAAAGTCGGCGCCCATGTACGCTGGTGCAGGAGTAGCGAAGTAGCCTCCTACATCAGCACCGTGCGTGGACGGAGGGATGGAGAACTGGTATTTGTAACCTGCGCGATCGCCTCCGCGCTGGGCTTGAGACGCAGCGAGCCAATAACTGGGACACGTAAATGTCGTCTCGCTGTAAATATTATCGGCGATCTGTTGCGGGCCGTTGGCTAGGTCGGATTCGTTGAGCGCTGTTAGTCCAGTGAGTCCGTTTGTGCTGTAGAGAATTGCGGTTGGATCGACGGAGGCATTGGTGGGGTTGGGGTAGTAGAGGAGGACTTTCGAGATGTCTGCTTCGGAAAAGAGGGGGAAGGTTAGGTGGAGCCAAGAGAGGAGATCAGCTTGGGTGCGGATGCGAGGGACGAAGGAGGCGCCTTCGTTTGCGTTGTCGCCGGAGAGTACACGAAGGCCGTTGACTTGTCGCTTCAGCAGTTGCTGGGATGGAAGCTGTTGGATGAGCTTGCCATCGGTGACGGGTAGAAAAAACCCCAATCACCGGGCAATGCTGCAGCAGAAATCATAGCGCTAGCGAGCTGCAAACTCATGGTGTCCTTGCCTTGCAAGCATGCGAAGATGGAAGAAGAATTGGTGGTGATTGAGGTGCCATCGAAACAGCCAAAAGCGGTCGTGAAAGCAAAGTAGGCTTGAGTTGGTGCCCAAGCGTTGTAGTCGTACTGCATGGGCAGGTAGGGTGAAGCAGAGATGGAGTTCTGGAAGAGGAAGTCGCCTTGGGTTCCGCCGTATGCCATGGTCTGTAGCATCACACTGCCAGCTGGAGAAATCAAGTTAGTGATTGCAGATTGATAGTGTGCTTGAAGATGGACATACCTCCAGCACTCTCTCCAGTAACTGTAACACGAGTTGGGTCACCACCGAATTGTTTGATGTAACTTTGCACCCATTGCAGCAAAAAGTGCTGATCATAGATACCAGCATTGGGAGTACCATAACGTGAAACCTCATCGGAGCTGAGATATCCAAAAGCGCCGAGCTAATAGAATAGCGTTAGTTATTACACTATGATAGCTCCTGAGTAAGTATACTTACACGGTACTGGAAGGTCACCCCAACGAATCCATGGTTATTAGCCCTGATAATGTTCGTCAAATCCTGCGTGCCATCACCAGCTCCACCACCAAGTCCATAACCTCCACCATGAATCCAGACCTATTAATAAGTAAGAACGTCGTGCTTCGTACGGTAGAGCTAAAGACTTACCATGACGGGAAGGTTCGTGGCATTTTGAGGGGCGAAGACATTAGCTGTAGTCACCTTGTCAGCAGTGTACAACCTAGCAGGCATGCCCGCTTACCAAACAAGCAATCTTCAGAACCCAGGATGTTGTTCTTGAAGTAAGTCGCATTCGAACACGACAAAGGAAGCGTGGTAGAGTTCTTCAAGCCAGGGCACGGAGGCCCACCATACATATTACCGGGATAAGCTTGAGGGCATCGAGTGGGTGGCGTAGTGGCATTGATGACTTGTGTCCTGTTGGTTGACGGGAGCTGGGGAGGTTGCCATCTGAGATTGCCAAGGGCAGCGTCGGCGTAACGGATGCTGAAGAGGTGTTAGCGTTGTTCAGCAACACTAATGAGAGATTGCTCGAAATTGAAAAATCATGTACCCTCGCCAGATATTCAGCCCAAGAGTGTCGTTGCTGTAGCCCTGGTAAATAGCGTATCCCAGATCTACCTGGGTAGGATCACTTGAAGCACCTGTCGATACAGCTTGCCTTTTCACAGGCTCGAATGCTCTGGGGTCTTATAAGGCACGGCATCGACGATTTGGCCGAGGGCACAGCACCACATAACAGCGATCCACGGTGACAGCATGATCACGGTATTGTCACAAAAAGATGAGCAAATTCACAAGTCTTCCTGAATTGCGAGATGCAGGGTGGAGGGAGTCTTTTAAATGAACTCACGCCCTCCCACATCCACACTCCCCATGGTGATACCAGGTAGTCATTGAGGCTTCGTTACTACCTTAGGCGGGATGACGATTGTCGACGACATATTGGCTATAGTTTGTGGTCGTTTCCGCCAATAAGAAAGTGCTCGATATGCAGGACATCGATCTTGTGGAGGACAAGAGCGGGGTAGATGTGACGCTTGTCCATTGGCGTGCACGATCGACAGGACGACCAGCGGCTAAAGTCGAAAGTCAATTAGATCTAGTGATTACTAACAGGTATCCAACGACAGCCTGCCTAGCTACTCAAAAATGAAGGAGAGGGTATTGTGATCGAAACACTTTCGACCCTGCTCAGCCCACTACCGCCTCAATCGAAATCATTACCAAGAGCATCGTTGACGATATCCGCAAGCACTCCTCTGCCCAAATCCATCCTTCTTTTCTTCACTTGACTGCCGCCACTACTTCCACTATGCATACCACTGCTAGAACTACCGACACTTCCCATGAGGACATTCGGATTGACCTTGGCTACCTTTCTTGGTACTTTAAAAGCTTTGTTGATGACATTATGTCCATTGGAAAGGACACGACCGAATGTGCGCTTGCGTGATGCAGCTGTCGTGGTGCCGGAAGCTGTAGCAGTAGAGGCGGTGGAAGAGGGAAGAAGTGCCGCCTGCTTCAATTGCGTCTCCTCCTCATCATCAATGACAATAGTCACTGGCGTCTTCTGCAGCCTCTTTGTTGGCGACTCCATTTCCACGTCCACATCCATTGTCGATGCCAGATGACTCGGCTTCACGGGCGACTTTCCCTTCTTCCTAACACTCAAAGGACTGGCTCCGGCACCAGCACCAATGCCAAACCCAGCAGCAGTCCAATCATGCGCGGTATCCTCCAAACACATGTTCTTGTTCTCCTCCAGATCAAGCATCCAGTCCCGCTCACGACACATGCTCACCAACTTTCCCAGCAGCTCATCGCCTTCGCCTAGTGTTCGTGCACTTCCCACCAATACCATCTTACTTCTCGCACGTGTGACACTGACATTGACACGTCTCCAGTCTTTGAGTAGCTCACCAACAATGTTTATGTCGTTACTGCGTACGAAGCTCATCAAGACAACCTCTTTGTCTCGTCCTTGGAAGCGATCCGCAGTGTGTGCTTCGATACCTGCGGCGAGATGTGCAGGAAGATTAGCTGTAAGGAGGGACGTTATAAGGCGAAGCTGAGACCTGTAAGGTGTTACAATGCCTATTTGCTGCGCAGTAAGCCCAGCGAGCAGCAGAGCTTGTGTGAGATGTAGGATGACTTTGGCTTCCAATGCGTTGGTGATGCGGGAGCCTGAGCAAATCTCGTGTGCAAACTGAGAAGTGGTACTGTTAAGTAGATCTGTATTCAAGAAGATTACAGGAGAAGAGTCGGAGGAAAAGACTTGGTGGAGCCAGCAGGATGTAAGAGGCGGTGCAGCTGAGCTCGTCGTACACAGACCTATAGCAGGATGAAGGAGGTCGAGATTCTCGAAGCGCGGCAAAATCAGGCGACGATTCGCGACGCCAGCCGAACCGCATACAAGTCGTCCGTCATAGATGAGCGCATTTGAGATAGACTGGATATCACTGTTCATGCGATACTGGTGGCGAAGCGTGACCACGGCGTCTGGATGCCGCTCCGACAACAGCTTGAATAAGCTGATATCCAGACCTCCTTCTTGTGCTTCGCGGTTCTGGACTAGTGGAGGCAATTGGTAGTGATCGCCCACCAACACGAAAGTCTTCGCCATGCGAATTGGTCCAAGACAGACTGGAAGAGTAATCTGTGATGCTTCATCGACGACACAGTAGTCGAAAATGCGCTCGTTGAAGACTTGATGATTGATGCCCAGACAAGTAGTCGCAACGACTTGAGGTTCTTGATATGCTCGCTCAAGCTCTTCGATGCTCGTCTTTGGCTCAGCACCGAGAACTGCAAATTGCCGAACCTCAGGATGAATCTTTGCAACTGCCCCAAGTCGAAGAATACCAATTCCTTGGTCTCGAATCTTCAGCAGGATATTATCAACTGCAGTGTGTGTGTAAGAGGTCAGAAGCACAGTCTTGCCCTTGCTGACCAGGGCTCGAATGATGTGGGCAATCGTGGTAGTCTTGCCAGTGCCGGGCATACCAAGGACCAAAGCATAGTCTTCTGCAGTGAGGATCTTTTCAATTGCTGCTCTCTGGTCTTGATTAATAGAGAGTTGGCTAGCAGGTCCCGAAAGTGCATAGTCAGGTGTAATCGACTTGAAGCGGGGAGCCACGTCGTCGACCACGAAGCTGCGTATCTCTCGAGCATGAAAGACAGAGTCACTCATGATCTGGATGAGGTTGTTACGCACAGTCGCGAGACCGTTACTGAACTCGTCCTTGTCGAGCCTGTATAGGGTTGTATCTGATTGAGTTCGCCGGGGCGCTGTCGACGGTCCTTCCACATCCATGATACCAGCAAAGACTTGGTTGTTGTTGGCGTCAAAAGCCGGGTCTCGCGTTCGAGCATTGTGCAATCGTCGATCGACTGCGACGGTGATGTGCCTCTTCATGATCTCTGTGACATAGCCATTTGCTAGTGCATAATGACCTTGCTCGTCAGAGATGACTATTGGTTCGCCAACACTGATGTGAGAATCACTAAAGTTTTTGTCTTCACCTTCACGTCTCTTAAAGGTATACTTGAACCTATTGATCTTCGAAACACCATTGATCTCTTCCATCGCCATACCTGGCACAAGCTGTATGTTGGCAAAGCATCTTCCGTGCTTCTCGCGCTCTGTGCTAAGCATTGTCCACAACTCTCGTTTAAACTTCATCATCTCGGACTCCTCCTTTGTCAACAGATCATCCCACTTCTTGAAAAAGTCCTGATGCGTAGGCTTGAGGTGGTTGACCAACTCGGTGAACTTCTCTTTCATCCCGCTAGTCTCTCCATCTCCTTCTTCTGCCAGCTTGTGATACATGAAGCATGACGTTTTAGCATAGCATCGATTGCACGTATGTGCTGTCTTGAGCATGGGTGGAAGGGTTAGTCTCTCCCGAACGTAGCAAGCTAACTCATTCCGTTGCATAATCATGTGGCGAAGCTCCTGACGGATAGCGGGTATACGCGATATTTCAGATGTTTCCATGTAATACAGTACGCCATATACAACGGAGATGTCTAGTACACGTCAGCAAAGCTAAGAAACTGATAGACGTGTAAGCAACGAACCGTAACGATCAGATAACAGCAGCGTATAAAGTGCTGTTTGAGCTCGGTGTGACGTGCTCGAGGTATTCTTGCCTGTTTTCACTTCGAACGGCACAACGAGCGTACGTTCGCCTTCATCATCCTGCATCGTGACTTGAACAGTGGCATCAATGTTGCCTTTGAGACCGTACATGGGTGACCAGACATGTTCTTCGACATCAAGCAATTTGTTGATTGACATGTTGATTTCCTTGCCATTGCGATCTTTCACAGTAGATCTTGCCTAAAATAGTCTTCAGCAGCAGGACAAGTGAGAAATAGATGAGTACGTACGGATGGCCGAGAATTGACAAAGATACCTGCCCAAGCCTGCAGCTCTGGCATCTTGCTGCGCATATGTTCGACTGCTTGTGGGATGCTCAGCTTTATGGCATACAAGTCCTCTATATGCTGTGCCACGATCATGTCAATAGTATTGTTTAGCCAGTCAGTATCCCACCTGTTCGCCTTCATGGCTTCCTGGAAGATCTCATGGAGCATAGTGCCATACGTCTGAGGTGGGCTAGGATCACTCGTTGCTTTAATGCGATCTTGTAGCACAGCCCTGCGGATGCAGCCAAAAGAGTCTGCTACAACCAATGCCGAAATGAGATGGTCGGGATGGAGGATGAGCATGTTGTGATTATCATCGACCACACAAATACTTCGCTCGTTGAATTGCCCGATGACATGGACATATGATCCTTCCGTGCACCTGGTTTCATACCACGATTGGCGGAGGTGAATCTTCTTGATACCACCTTTGTCTTCCACAACGATTACCTTCAGATGTGTCAGTATGCTATGGCAGGAGGACACTAGCTCAAACAAACCGACCTTCTCTGGCGCTGCACGACCTTGCGCAGTAGTATACTGACTTTGCAGCACGTCTTTCACTCGGTATCTTTGGATTGTGCGAGGATGAGTATCATTCTTTCATTATTTTCAGTATCTATGCGAACTAAATGTTGATGGAGTACGTACAGGATCCTTCTGCGACAAAATGGTCTGGTACGACTGCGTGGCAGCTGCTTCGGCAGCCACAAAATCATCTTCATCCACATCGTCCCCAAAATCCTCGTCCGCGGATGATATTGGCTCTGGTATACTCTGAGGCATAGCTGGAGCTAATGTCTGCTCCTGTGTTATCATTATCGTGTTCTCGTAAGTCGTAGCTATCTTCTCGAAATCATCTGCATCAAGGTCTGACAGCTCAAGGTCGTCGTCAAAGTCGTCCTCGTTGACCAGTGTGGAGTCTTCCACAATGGGATGCATTTGAGGCATCTCGACGTTGTCATGGTGATTGCTCGTAGCAGTTGCAGCGGTATGCAGATCTTCAACACTTGTATTATTGGTGTTGTTCATTGTTTGAGCAGCGTCGAAGATGGTATCATCGAACTCGGCGCTGCCGAAGCTGGTGGTGCTTCTTGAGTCCGTATTCGGCGAAGGAAGTCTTAGCGACTGGGAAAGTCGAATGTGTAGGTTGTCGTTGACCTCATGTATAGAGTCTCGATGTTCTGGTACTGGTGGAAGGGGTCTTCGGTCGACGCTAGGTGATCTTTCTGGTAATGGTAAAGAGCTTGATGGTGCTTGCGGCTCTGGTACCTCAAGCTGGTTCACCAGAGACTCCTGGATACGATTTATAAGGTTTCCAATGCGTGCTTTCTTCGCCTCATCCGACTGCGATGTATCCTTGGTAGGAGTCGAGTCTGCAAAGACTTCCTCAATCTGTTCCCTGATCACAGTGTGTCTAGTCTTCCTCCTCTTTGCCTTTGAGGTTGGCCACTCCATACCGCAACTGGTCCACCGCCGCAATCCACTCACAGTCCCTGCCTTCTCACCCACAGCACGAGGCGAGGACGTATTGACCAAGTTGATTAGATTTGGCGCCTGAATTGGCCCTTGTCCATCTCTTGCTGAACTTGTTGCATAACGGTGCCATAAGTCGGCGGCAGGATCCAAGTCTGGTACCTGCAATGTCAGTCTTGCTTTCTGCGAAGCGGTCCGAAGTGAAGATGGCGGTGGAGATGAGCTTTGGACTCTTCTCGTTTGCGAAGATGCGTTGCGCTTGTCTGCTGTTCTAGGTGATCGAGCAGAACGCCACTGTATTTGGTCTTCTGGTGATGCTTGTGCGGTGTTTTCGATGGAGTTAAAGTCGTCGATGTTACCGATAAGATCGGATAGAGGTAGTCTAGTCCCTGGAGTGGAAGGAAATGCGGCGCGTGGTGATTCATTTGTCTTCGAAACTTGGTCGTTCAGCGGCTGTTTTTGTGTATTGGACCTAGAAGCGGCTGATGTCCTCCTACTCTTATTCTCTTTGTTCTCTGAAGCTGAGATCGAGGTCTCTGGCGGGCCTCCTTCAATAAATTGAAATCCTTTGGGCTTGCCTGAAGCCGCCCTTGAAGATGGGCCCGAGGTGCCCTGTGATCTAGACATTGTGCCGGGCGTAACAGCGTGTGATCATAGCTAGGTCATCATCTGTCCTTTTCGAAGCCCAGGTAAGCGAGTAAGCCAGTATATAGCACGGGGGCAATGGCAAAGCAACGAGAAAATGTTCGGTATCTGAGTTAGGAAGTCGCGTGTCGCGTCGCGCGGATCAGCCTCAATCCGAAAGCTGGGGTTGACACGTGCCCAATGTCAAGTCCGATAAGCTAACAACCTGAACTACTTGACCTCGTTACTTTCGTCCCTCATTTCAGTCCTGCTTGAGACCAATCGCTCATTCCAGACACAAGCCTCTTTGCTTAAACTCATTTTGCGAGCCTTATACCAAGCTCACGCCGTCACACCACATTTCTCGAGTACCAACTTCTCACCACAAGCCGCTAAAATGACCTCCGAAAAGCCATTGCCCTTCATCTACCAGTTCGCCGCAGGTTTGTATCCTGTTTCCCGTGGCAAAGATCTCAGCTAACCAGATCCAGGTGCGGTGGCTGGTGTGTCCGAGGTAGATGACTTCAGACGTCAGACTCGATATCTCCTCTAATTTCCTCGTTAGATCCTGGTCATGTACCCTCTGGACGTTGTCAAGACTCGAATCCAGTTACAGTCTGGTGTTCAAAAGCCAGGAGAGGGCTACACTGGTATGGTGGATTGCTTTCAGAAAATCGTGAGAACTGAAGGGTGAGTCATTTTAAACGTGAACTTTCGTCGAAGGTTGAGGGCGGATTGGCACATGGAGATGGGCACGGGCACGGCGTTATCAAGGGCAAGGGCAAGGACAGCGGCATGGTAGGATAGGGGCACGGCAGCACAGCAGTAAGAGCAACGGCAGTACCTGGAAAGCTCAAGCCATATGGGTATCGGCTCGACTATCACGACGACACGCAGGACCAGGACTTCTCTCTGGACACTCACGACATCGTTATGGACGACTCAAGGACGAATTCTAGAGCACACGAACGAGCGAAACCAGACCTAGTAAGACCTTGAGTACCCTAACATTAACACATCGCAGGCCTTCACGTTTGTACCGTGGTATCACTGCACCAATTTTGATGGAAGCACCAAAGCGGTACGTTTTCTCGCATATCTAGGTCTTCAAGCTATAACCTGACATCAACCAGAGCTACCAAGTTTGCCGCAAATGATGAGTGGGGAAAGGTCTACAGAGAAATGTTCGGTGTCAAGACGATGAATCAAAGTCTTTCCATTCTCACCGGAGCTTCTGCTGGAGCGACCGAGTCTCTTGTCGTTGTTCCCTTCGAGCTAGTCAAGATTCGCATGCAGGACAAGGCTCAAGCTCACAAATACAAGGGTCTTCTCGACTGTGTTCGTCAGACCGTCAAGGCCGAAGGTGTTTTGGCTCTCTACAATGGTCTTGAGAGTACAGCTTGGAGACACATACTATGGAACTCCGGTTACTTCGGTTGCATCTTTCAAGTCAAGGCCCTCCTTCCCAAGGCTATGACCAAGTCGGAGCAGATCCGCAACGACCTGGTCAGTGGAGGTATTGGAGGCACGGTCGGAACCATTCTCAACACACCAATGGACGTGGTCAAGTCAAGAATCCAGAACTCTCCCAAGGTCAAGGGCTCTGCACCCAAGTACAACTGGGCCTGGCCTGCTTTGGGCACCGTCATGAAGGAGGAGGGCTTCGGTGCTCTATACAAGGGTTTCTTACCTAAGGTTTTGAGGTTGGGTCCAGGTGGTGGTATCTTGCTTGTGGTCTTCACCGGTACGTGGAGTCCTGAACTTCACTATCCTTTCTGTTGGCTAACGTGAAGACAGGCATGATGGACTTCTTCCGTGACATGAGGGAGAAGAGTACTGGTATCAAGTCGCACTGATTTGTAAGAATCTAACGCCACTTCGAGCGAACAAAGGATATGAAACTACGAGCCGGACGGCTCCGAGCAAGAACTGAAAGGTACCAATGCTTCTCAGGCCTGCGCCTGAAAGAATACTGACATTCGCGGATCTCGCAATGAGAGCGGACTGTCTCCTACTTCAAGTGTACATTTGCAATTTGTGAGCCAACTGAACGAGCTCTTCCAATTGAGAGAGAGCTAAGGCAATTAGATCAGATCACGTCGAGATGAATATACGAAAGCTCTAGAATTCGCAATGAAATCTACTTCGAAGAGAAAGCACTTTGTGGATGACTATCTGTCCTGATTGAATATCCAAGAGTCATGCTTAGATACAAAAATACAATTGGCCGTCCCATATCGCGCACTCCATCGAAAGTCGACAAGATCGTTCTAGGACACCAAACATACAACCAACCCGCACAAGGCGTGAGTATGCTGAAAGTGTGTGCGTTGATGACCATGAAGACCTCTATGCAAATATTGAAGCAAACTCCAAAAGACCAAAGGTTCGCAACGCAGAAGGAAGTTGCGAGCATTCAGGATCTGACACACACATGATGTGAAACAAGACGCTCTTTGCTTGGCGCCACTGTCAAACTAGTTCTCTAGTTTGTGAGTGTGTGACGATTTCCAGGCTCTTTGTGCGGTTTGCAATTGAATCTAATGTTGGCTCTGTTATCAGTTTCCCTTACCATCTTTACATCTATCTCCTACATCTACTTCTTCTGCCTCTCTTCTCTCGATCCTTCACATTCCTTTTCGCCTTATCTGATATTACCGTGTCTGGCCTTGAGCACACCGCCTTCTCAAAACGATGGCGACAATCACCCAGGTAAGACATGCCAATTCAAGCAAACAGCTTGCGCTCGACTAATCCAGCTCTTCCAGAACTTCAAGGTCACCAAGCCTAGATCTCGTCTCAGCACCAACAGCATTTTCAACAAGAAGACATTCCATAGCGCCGTCAATTTGACCACCTCAGATGAGGACTCCGATGTAAGCATCTGATTCTCTCCTGTGTATGCCCGCATGTGAAGGACAAAATGGAGTCTCTTCCAATTCGATTGCTTACACACTCTACGACTATTGGTGCTGAGGATGGGTCAGCTAACCGTACATTCAGATTGAGCTACCCGACTTGCCCTCAACTGCAGAGGGCATCATCGAGCTTGCTGCAAAGCTGAACGAGAAGGTAAGTTACTTTTGATATAAGCGCAGTGCATAGCATGACTAAGCACCTAAGATCAGACGAAGAAGAACCAGAAGAAGAAGAGGCAGATCATCCACAAGCGCGACAACCTTTCATCCACAGCTTGCGGCCCTCCTCGCAGCACAAGCTCCTCCTCTCCGCCTCCTGCAGCACCTCTGCACTTCGGCACTCGAGATTACAAAGTCCAGCCACTCATCCACCAACTGACACCCAAACTCAAAATCCCAATCACGAACTTCAACCCATTCTGGACAGTCGAGCTTCATCCCAAAACCACCGAAAACCGCATCTCAGCCATCATCCTAGCCGAGCGCGAAGACGCCGACGACCAGCTCAAGCAGGTCCGACACACCTCCCTCAAGACCCTCGGAAGCATGCCTTTCCTCCAACTGCCACACTTCTCTGGACGCAGTGTCCCGGCCGAAATCATGCGCACCTTGAAAGCCATGTTCTTTCTCCGCCTCGACCTCGACGCACGGAATATTCTGTATCATGTCCTCCAAGATCCCCCTCATCTGTCCGCCAACTTACGCTACGCCCATGACCTTGTAAAGAAGAAAGGTCCTTTGCAGAAGTCACTACTGCAGTTCATCGAAGCTTCATTACACAAGGCAGTCGAGCTGTACCCAGGCTTGCAGGCAACAGACGTCACATCCGATGACCGCAAATCCTTCTTCCTCGCTACCTTCGATATGGATCCTCATTACACAGCTACACGCTTCCTGGAACCGTTAGCTGACGCGATTGATATCGCTGGCATTTATGCTAGAGACGTTGAGGGAGCACAGTGGCGCAAGTGGATCCGCAGCCTATTCTGCCATACTTGCGAAGTTGTTTGGAAGTTTCGATTTGATGAGGAGAATAAGGTGGAGGGTAAGCATGAGGCGATGTATGCGACGTGGAGACTCATGCACGGGATTATGTTTGGGCAGCGCGCGTGGGAGGGTGTGCCTGTTTTACCTGTTAAGAGTAAGGCTGGTAGGAGGAGAAAGAGAGATAGCGTGATTGGTGGGGTGCAGAAGAAAAAGCAGAAGATGTGAGTTGGATACAGACAGAATTTGTCAACAGATACCTTACGCAGGATGTGGGCCTGACAGGCAATGATTCGAGTTGGATGCTGATACTGATACTGAGCGATATATTTGACAAATGGTTTCCAGAGCAGAAATGCAGATATATATCGTCTACCGTCAGATTGAATGAACGCATCATTCTCATCAGCTTTCTTTCGAAGTAACAAACGGTAGAGTGATGCTGGAACTACTGGCCCAATCCATCCTATCTTAGCATGTCCTGTTCCATAAGATATTGTGAATCGTATGGAGTTGAGATCAGCGCAGCCAATTGCAATCTGTCCAGCGCGGTAGCTTGTCCCGCCTGCCACGTCCAACACATCCTTGATCTAGAGCAAACCAGATCAGCACACTAGAGCTCGACCTGCACAATCATGTCTTCTGCCTCTCTCGTTCAAAAGGTAGTCAGTCACCCATTCGAAGTTTCTCTCAGCCGAAGAAGGGTAGTCACACTACAAATGTGACTTCTTCCACAAATTTTCAAAGAAGACGCAAGAAATGGGTTGGGACTATGCGCACTCACTAAAAGTGCAAAAATATAACATTTTAGCCACCACATCTCAAAAATTCTTCCATCAGAAAAAAGAAACTTCTTCTCCCTCTCAGCTGAAGCTGAAGCAAAGAAATGCAAAAGAGATGCATCATGTTCGGGTGCCGCTGAATTGATTGTTAGAATTAAGATGAGATGAACACTGAAAGGTGAAGTTGCTTACGGAGTCGAACCCGGCTCTCCTCGGTTTGTTGCTCAGTTGGATGAGAGCGAGAAATGCTAGCCGATACACCACACCCGATTGATGAAAGCTAAATTTTCATTTGATATATCAACACTCAACCAAATCTACGTCTCGACCAAGCTGCAATCCCGACAAGCTTGTAAAGAGTAGTCAAGACACAATTGCTCCGACACATATACTCGACACCACCATACAGAGAGCATGCGGAACACTAAGCTCAATGACTAATAACATTTATGACATCTTTTCTACCAATGCTAGATGCTGTTTTCAACCTTTTACGTTTCGTACATTGAACAATAAGTCATGCTTTCATTGGCGTCGTTCTCGCCTTCCTTCTCACCACTCGCTCAGTACACCTTCTTCTTCTCATCGACACTGAATTGTCCCGGACCCATATTGACTAACAACAGAAGACCGCCACTGCAAAATGTTCGTTAGCAATGTTTTCAGACATAAATGGCATAGCTGGTGGTTACTTACACAATCGACAGGATCTGAAAGAAGTCGTACTTTGCAAAGTCTTTGTGCGGGTGGTGCTTGTGCAACTAAGAAAACACCAGCAATTAGCAAAAAACGCAATCGGGAAACCCAAAACAAAGGCATCTCTTTCGACAAAACTTACAGCCCAAAAGTTATTCACCAGCAAGTTGAACACACTCAAAATAACGACCAACATGATCGCGCTCATCTTCGCCTTAAAGCCAACCACAACCATCACACACGCCACGAACCCCAGCAAACTAACCATGACTCTTGCAAAAGTCCACTCGCCAGCAACAACAAAGCCCAAGAACAAGAAAATCAGCAGGATCCTGCCAGCTAATTGAAAGTACATCTTGCGGTCTTTTTCATCAATCTGCGGTAGTCCAGCGGGCGCGAAGCGCTTGCGGACCCAGCTGTCAGAGAGCACCATGAGGAGACCGCCCATGACGGAGAGGTTGCGCAGGAAGAAGTTGAGGTCGAAGATGAGGCCGTAGCCGAGGGCTTGGGTGACGACGACACCGATGAGACCACCGACGGCGTAGGGGGTGTATTTGCGGGCGACGATGAGGACCGAGCAGGAGGTCATGGCGAGGACGTTTGTTAGGAGGAAGAGGTGGGTGATGCCGTAGGGTACTGGAATAAGCATGTCAGCTCGAGTCTTGTAGTATGCAATATTTATTATCTTGATCTTGGTCGAAGCCAAGAGTGCTGCTTTGCGGATGATCCAACGTACTGTGTCTGTATTCTCGAAGATATACCAGCTGGTCTGACCATTGCGTGAGGATTCGTAGAGCGTCCTCGAAGAATGTCACCACAATCAAGAAGCGTCCAATCATGGGCAGATACCTGGTAGTACACATTTTTGTTAATCAATTGAATATGTTACTGTTTGGTATGCATTTACATCCAGACAATCGCCAGCCATCTGCTGCGCGGAAAGATGTAAACTCACGGCTTAATAGGCTCAGAGACCTGATCTAACAGGTCTTCAATCTTGCTCGTCTGCTTTCTGATTGCTTCCAGCGGACTCGGGTCATTTGCTGCGTCTGGCCGACTCGAGGAACCGAATGGGTTCTGGTTGCCCAGGTGGTATCCTGCTGTACCTCTTATTTGAGCCATTGTTATGTTGTAGTATTTGTTGTATTTGGTCTCGTCGGTTCAGTATGCTGCATTCAAGCAATCCCAAGCAGCTTTGGTTTGATTGCAGCAACGTATCTAACTGCGAGTGTGATGCTGTTCTTATACCGTGACGAGATGAGATGCTAGATGCAGAATGCAGATGTTCGCTAAGGAGACAGCTGTTCGGTTCCATGCCACTTTGTGGAGTTCAGGGGTAAAAAGGACATCATTATATCAAATCACATTTATTGTCCGACACGAGGGAATCACACCAAGAACGCTGGCTGGACTCATTGTGACTGTTCTGTGTATATAGCAAGACTCCATGATGCCCATGCTGCCCAACAACTTGATCGATTGCACAAAAGACCCAAAATCTGGTCAACATCTGGTCCATTCTTGTGCTGCTGGAATCTATCCTTTCTTATGACTATTTGCAGCCCTGCGGCAGATAGTCATTCAATAGGTTGCCTTTTATCTGCATCGATGTTCCAGCTATGCCCAGTCTAACTGCAATCTCTTTGAATATTCAATCCCCATGCCTTACACTCCAGCGTCATTTTAAGATTGATAGGGTATCTGTCTGACTGTGATGAAAACCGAACTCGAAATACGAAAAGGCTGTTGCACTTTATCAAAGTGGTCGTTCACTTTAGTGTTGATAGTCCATCACAACCTATATATTATTAGCCTCGCATCGTCCTTGATTCCTCGCGATCAACATACCATTCATCATCCTCAGGGTGATTCTTAGTCCTTTCCTCGAGCGCAGCATAGCCATTACTGCTAGAAGCAGGCTTTGCAGCTGCGGATTTAGTGCTGTTACCACCCTTAATGAGCTCGCTTGTTGGAGCAGCGTTGTAGGCGCTTGCCTTCTTCTCTTGGACCTCCTGGATGGGAGCGGGCTCGGAGGCTGGGGTGTCTGAGACTTGAGTCTTCTTCTTGGCCTTCTTAGTGCTAACCTCAGCCCAACCATCCATCCCGTTCAGTATTTCAAGTTGTGCCTCTTCAGATGGAATATTAGCAGTGGCTGACGCGACAGTAGCCGGTGTGGTGATATTTGTAGCAGCGTCATTTGAGCTGGAGGTAGATGTAGCATCGTGATCGAAAGTGTCGAGAAGAGGCTGGACAACACCATTTCTCATTGCTTGTGTGTTTGGCTGGTTACCTGGTGTCCAAACACTTGATGGTGCAGCAGCAGAAGCAAGGCCATTCTTCGCTGGTTCACCCCTTGCCTCCCGAGCAGTCTTGCGCTGCTGCTCAAGAAGAACCTGCCGCGCCCGTTCGGCCTCTTCCCTTGCAATACGAGCCTCCTCATTCTTCTGGCGGTTCTGGCGCTGCTTCTTGGTTTCCTGAGAAGCCTCGGCACGAGCAAGAGGCTGCTTCTTAACCTTCTGCTCTCCAGTAATACGGATAGACGACGGACCAGCAGCGACTGGCTCAAGCATGTCCGAAACATCTCCAGCAGATGCAGTTCCGGCATTGTCGTTGTACTGGTCACTGGAACTGGCCTTGACCGTACGGACGGCCTTGGAGTTGGCTGATGGTGCAGAGAGTGAAATACCTTGCTTGCGCGCCAGGAGTTGCTTCGCCCATTCCTTGTTGTCCATGTCCTCTGCCATGTCATCGTCGGCAGTATCTTCGACCTTGGGCTTCGATGGCTCAGCAGCAGCAGGTGCTGATTTTCGTGAAGTTGCGGCATCTGAGCTCTTTCCACCCTTCTTATTCTTCTTAGAAACAGCTTGTTGTGCTGTAGCGACTGCGCTAGAAGCTGCCTCCGAGACCTTGGCGGCAACGCCATTGGCTCCGTCGGCGACCTTGGCAGCGACTGGCTTCTCCCGCGCAGCGGGCTTGTCTTGTCGTCGTTTTGCTGTTGTTGTTGGTTGCTTTGTTGGTTGCTGTAGTTCGGAAATCGAGCTTGATCTGCCGGTCCTATTCTTAGGCTCCTTGTCTTGACTGTAGTAGTAGGCCAGCCCACCACCGACCACTAATGCCAGACCCCATGATTGCCAGGGTTCCATGTTGATTCACAAGTGCAGACACGTGTAGGTTGACCTGCTACGTGCAATGTGAGGTAAGTCGAGCTGATTCTTGACACTGTCGTTCAGACGATACTCCTCGAGAATGCACGAGGACTCACTCAGTGCGCTCAGATGTCTCTTAAAGGACCTTGAAGGTCGGGGGTCGGGAAGTCAGGAAGTCAGGAGCTCCTATTATGTGCCAACCTCCTTGTTTTGGCAACGACGACCAATGAACAACAATTGACTTCCTCTTGCAACCTTAGCGGTATATCAGACGACAGAGTATACGTCAAGGTGGCGAGGAGATGACGAGCAGATGGAAATGATTCAAGGAGAAAGCAGACCAATGCAGACAGGTGTCACTCTCGTGGTTGATGCTTGAATGTGGGGAAGGTTCTCCATAACCGCCAAGCGAGAACCCGAAGCGCGAAAGGCCACAAGAAGTCTAGTTCAACTTGGTGTGTCTTAGGACTCTGAGCATTCTCTGTGCTCTATTGAACTACATAATTCATTGGGCTTCTCACAAACAGTACATAGATATAATACATGGATATCTTAGGACTTGTTGACCATGTTCTTCAGTCCCTGTGCAGCCTTCTCGACATCTGTGCTGAAGCCTGATGCGCCCTGTCCTGTGCCGGCCAGATCACGTTCGCCAGTGCTTGTTCTAGTTGTGCTAGTGGTTGGCTGGTGCGACGATGTCTTTCATCGTTAGCTTATGCTCGTCCTATTATATGGCGTAATAATCAGCTCACCACACCTGCATCTGTGTCGTGCTTCGCAGATGGCTGGACAGTCTCGTCGAAGAAATTGTTGATGCCCTTGCGAACTCCTTCGATCTTGTTCTATATATGGTTAGAGATATATCACACAAAGTGACTCTCGAGTAAGGCCGCACATTGATCTCAGAAACACCTTCGCGAGCATCTGCGCCGGCATTGGCTCCTTCTTGAGCTGAGGAAGATTGGTTGACAGTGGACATTTTGCAAATGACTTGCGTATAGAACAGATGACGCGAACAGATCAATTATTATAAATGGTAGTTGAGCTCTCTCTCTGTATATGCCCTCGATCAAAGCAACCAGCTTACAACAGTGGATTATAGATAGATACTTTCGTCATCGGGTCTGAAGCAGCTCGGCTTTCGGAAGTCACGGAACGAGATTGGCCATGATAGGAAGGTGTCAACACTTCCTCCGACCTTCCTCTTACAACTGATAAGGGGTGGATAATTGCCACTATAGATCCGGCCAAGGGCTTGTGACTAGTATACATATAACAAATGAGTAGTACCTTGAAAATAAAATAGGCTCAGTATCGTGCCATCATTCACTATGGCAGAAAGAAGACCAGAAATATCTGCGACGGATGAGACCACGCCGCTTCTTGCCGCGAGCAGTGCAAATCCAACTACACAAGCAAATGAAGAGTCTCTCGTGAAACACCAGTCCAACGCAAGTCCCGAAGATGAGGAGAAGCCTCTGCCAATGGGACAAATTGCCATTCTTTGCTATGCGCGTCTCATTGAGCCTATCGCTTTCTTCTCAATTTTCCCTTTTGTCAACCAAATGATAAGAGATACCGGAAATCTTGACGAAAGAGATGTCGGATTCTATAGTGGACTCATCGAGTCGCTGTTCTCGTTGACACAAATGTTGCTTATGATACAATGGGGCCGGTTAAGCGATCGTGTTGGTAGGAAACCAGTCTTATTGTTCTCTCTTATTGGCGTCTCTATCGCAGTCTCCCTATTTGGATTCGCAAAAGAGATCTGGCAGATGATTTTGTTCAGATGTCTTGCAGGAGTCTTCGCAGGGACTATCGTTACAGTAAGGACGATGATTTCCGAGAACAGTACGCCGAAGACTCAGGCGAGGGCTTTCAGTTTGTTCGCCTTTAGTGGCAATCTGGGCATATTCTTTGGGTCATTCTTGGGCGGCGCTCTTGCAGATCCGGCTTCCCAGTATCCCAAAGTATTCGGGCATATCCGCTTCTTCCAACACTATCCGTATGCAACGCCAACGATCATTGTCGGCGTCATGGGTCTTACTTCTGCAATTGTCATAGCACTGTTTCTCAAAGAGGTAAGAATGCGTAACGCTATGCTGGATATGCTTACGCTGATATAGGGGACAGACACTCGTAAGGAGAGAGGACGTCAAAGGGCAAGTCAAACCCCCTATGACTACTTTGGAAGTAATAAAGGCACCGGGCGTGGCCATGGTTTTGGCTATCTACGGTGGTGTGATGCTTACTGCACTGGCCAACACAGCCGTCAGTCCAGTATTCATGTTCACCTCAGTACTACGTGGAGGCTACGGGTTCTCGCCGCTCTACATCTCGATATTCATTGCTCTTGCTGGTTTTTCCCAATCCTTCTGGACACTGGCAGTGTTTCCGCCTCTACACAAGCGAATCGGCACTCGCGGCATTCTGCGGGTCACTTCGGCCGTCCTACCAGTCTTATTCCTTGTCAATCCCATCAATAATCAACTTTTGAAGCACAATCAGATCACTGCTTTTTGGATTATAGCACCGATCATGATGCTCTTGGGAGGGTTCTACAGTCAAGCATTTACCTCTGTACAGCTGGCTGTTAACGACATTACACCTACGCCAGCTGCGTTGGGGACACTCAATGGAGTTGCGCTTACTCTCGTAGCCGGCATACGAGCGATTGCACCAGCGCTATTCGCATCCTTGTTTGCATTTGGAGCAAGAACGCAAATATTGGGAGGCTATCTTATCTGGCTGATCATGATTGCCATGTCTATTGCAGTTGGGATTCTAGTGTTATATCTGCCCGAGAAGGCATATGGTATCGTCAAGAAGACGAATGAAGAGGATAATGAGGAAGATTAGATTCTGGCTGCTCTAATGGTCCCCATATTGTCGGAACGAGACGGGACCAAGAAGCCCTTCAGGTAACGCCACCAGCTGCAAGGCCTTGTTGATGTCATTCAAGTCGGCCAGCGCTCTGTCCTATCAAGATATCTGCAAGACCACTTCATATCTGCAACTCTGTTTGAGTTTCGAGTAGTCATAAAGGGGTACTCCGAAGAATAAGAATAGGAGAAACCGCCCCTGCATGCAGCACAACGGCTAAGCTAGACCTCCTCCTTGTTTATGTTTCACCCACACGCGCCATCAACAACCACGTCCCTACACTTCTGTGATATCACTGCCCCTTGTTCCCACCGATCAGTCTGCGAGACAGTTCTTGTCCTACCATACCACGTCTGTGATCCACTCCACAATGTGCTCTGGCAAGATACTTTAGCCATTTTCTTCCGCACGAACCTATCCACCTTGTGCCTGAAAAACTGTCCGTCTGCTTGACGTGTGTGTGTGCCTGGAGCTAAACCTTGTCGAGACGGGTGAAAGGTCTTTTGTATATCAAGCCTGATCTGCTCTGCTCCAATCCTGTCATTATTGCTTGACCACAGTTGTCTCACTCTCATTACCCAGTCACTCCTTCAATACAAGTCTTTCTTTATTGTCTCTCTCTCCTTGAAGTAAACACGCGTCTTCGCTGCGCTATCTACTCTGCAGTACAGTGTATCAATCCAAAATACTTATACACCAACCAGAAAATGCACGTGACAACACTCCTCCTCGCTTTAGCAGCAACAGCTCTTGCTCTGGTAAGCTTACCCTCTAACCTTATTCCCTCAATCCCTCATGCGAATACTAACCTCCACGCAAGCCACAACCACGCGCCTACTTCCACCCGGACCGTCCACACTTTGACATTGTACCTCAACATCCCGGTTTCGGTCGCCCTGAGCATGGCTTTCACCCAGGTCATGAACCTCACCATGGCTTTGTGCCTACTCCTACTGCTGCTGGTACAGGCTTCTCCGCTTGGCCTACCGCTGCTTGGTCTGCGCATCCGACAGGCTTCCCAGCACACCCTACAGGCTTTCCTCACTTCATTCCCACGCACAGCGCTCCTTTCCCTAAAGCAAACTTCTCTGCACATCCGACAGGCTTCCCTCATCCGACAGGCTTCCATGTGCACCCAACAGGCTTTTCTTATTCTGCACATCCGACAGGCTTCCCTGCACAACAGCCAGGCTTCTCTGCGCAACCCACCGACGTCCCTGTACAACAGCCAGGCTTCTCTGCACAACCCACCGACGTCCCTGTACAACAGCCAGGCTTCCCTGCACAACAGCCAGGCTTCCCTGCACAACAGCCAGGCTTCCCCCACCCCATGCCCACCCAAACCGCCGCAGCCGCTCCTTTCCCAATCACAAACAGCACTGTTGCCGCAGCTCAAGGCCTGCCATTCGCCACGGGCACTGGTGTCTCTGCTGGACCAACAGGCATCATAAGTCCCATCGGCAGTGGCGGCAGTGGCCCCGGTAATTGGACATTCGGAACACCTTGGCATGGTGCTGGAGGCCATGGACAGGGACAGCCTCACTTCGGCCACGGTCACGGTCACGGTCACGGTCACGGTCACGGTGGTCGCGGACGTGGTAGGGGAGGCAGACACGGCAAGGAGATGCACGATGCGTTGAGGAAGGGTGCAAGCCGTAGCCGTGAGCATGAGCCTAGTAGGACGAGGAATAGGGGCAAGTATGTACCTAAGGCGACGCATACTTAGATGCGCTTGACCAGGGCACACTGCGGGGTGATTGTCATGCGAAGGTATCGACTGGACTGGTCCGACGGTGCTGGGCACTGGCCGTCTTCGTTGAGCGAAGCACACTTATGCACAGCTGAGAAAGTGGTGACCACATCTGGCATTGGCACCATCGGCTTCGAAGAGACAAAGCGTGTACGTACAGAATCATAGAGTAGAGCACATGCATTTATTTATTCATCTATCTCTTGTTATGAATGTATCCGTATGCTGAGAAAGATGTCCTGTCTGCTGCCTAGCGCTTATCCTACTGCGCATTACCAACCGAATACGTGATAGCCTCTTTCGACAGACCTGCTTGTACGACTGCAAGCCTTTTTTTGCGGACGGACGGTAGGCAGGCATTTTCTGTCATCCGAACAGCATATACTGTAATTGTTCTGTATATGAGAATGACAAGAGTGTTTGGCAGGATTAAGCAAGGCAGGAGAATGCGTATGTCCAGATTACAGCATACCGCCTGAACATAGGAGTGGACGAGTGGTGCTGAGTGCAAGTAATACGGCATATCACTATGTCTTACGCATATATCATATTTAACAAGCGTGATTGGTGAAAGGAATCACGTTCGTAAGTTATCTTGATTGTGGTGACTCATCGTACTCACATTCATAAGAGCATATCTAGGAAAAGATTCATATGAAACATACACACACACACACACACACACGCGAAACCTGACGCTCTAAAACCCACTACTACTCTCCCTCTTCGCACTTCTCCCACTCTGCCCAAACCCAGGCGTCGTATCCCCACCATCCGAACTCGGCGTCTGCGGCGCCGGATCCAAATCCAAAATATTCCTCAATCCCATAATCCATTCATGTTGCAACAGCTCTGCCGCCGACGCGCGTCGACTCGCATCGCGCTCAAAACAGCGGTTTAGGAAGTCAATACCCGCTTCACTCAGCTGATCTGGCGTCGGTAGCTGCGGCGGATTGCCCTGCGCGATTTGGAACATGATGGCCCATTCGTTGTCGAGATTTGCCCAAGGGCGACGACCGGTTGCCATTTCGAGGATGACGCAGCCTAGAGACCAGGTGTCTACGGCGCCGGGGCGGGCGGGGGCGGTTTGGCCGGTGTCTTTGCCGGAGAAGTTGGAGGAGCCGTGGATTACTTCGGGGGACATGTACATTGGTGTTCCGGTCATGGATTTTTGACGGCCGCCTTGGGCGCGAGGGACGGCGCCGGCAGAGTGCTCGGCGGCGATTGTGCGGCCGTTTTGGCGGGTTATGACTTTTGCGGCGCCAAAGTCGACGTATTTGATTACGCCGTTGGCGTCGAGGAGGATGTTTTCGGGTTTGATGTCGCGATGCACGACGCCGGATTCGTGGAGATAGGCGAGACCGTTTAGCATTTGTAACGCGTAGACTTGGATGACTGTTTCGTCTTCGATGCGGCCGTGTTCCAGTAACCCAGCAAGTGAACCGCCACTACAGAGTTCCATGAAGATGTACACCTTGTCACGATGAACCTCGATGCCATAGTAGCTGACGACGTTAGGATGGTCAAGGATCTGAAGGACGCCCATCTCGTCGCGAATCTGAGCGGCGATTGTTGGGATCATCTGCGGATCTTGCAATCTGATCTCTTTGACTGCCATCATGGTTGTTGTGTCCAGATTGGTGGCCGCATATACAGAACCAAATGTGCCACCTCCGATGTATTGTCCTTGTTGCCAGCGGATCTGTGAATTCGTGGCTGCGGACGATAGGAACGTCAAACTACGATCAGCCTCAGTGTTATCCGCAAGCACGCGACCAAGGGCTTGACGCTCAGCTTCTCTTGTCTTGCGTAACTCGTCAATCTCTTCGAGTTGGAACAGCCATCGTTGACGGATCACTGCGGCTGATTCTTCTTCATCCTTGAGCTTGCTAAAATTCATCTTGAAATTGCCACCACTTTCATCTTGGTCCTTTACTCGTGCAGCCACCGTCGAACGTGCGCCCATGATATCAAAATGCGAAATGAGCAAGGACATGCAACCTGCGACCTTTCCGCGAAGCAGAGCATACTCTTCGTCGCTTACATTGAGAATGTTCGGACCTCGTGTCATGATCATGGCGAATTCAAGTGCAGTCACAGCCCATCGGAATGTCTTGCGATCTGCGGCGATACAGTCGTCACAGATAAAGCTTACCCACTCAAGCGCAAGGCGTATCAGCTTTGCATTGTTCAGTGCCCTTCGATTGTGGTCCATGTACAACACTGAACGCTGCCCAAATTCTGTCGCGAAAGCAAAGCAGTTTTGTATCAACTCTTGGCATGGCAATCCAGCAAGCTGTTTTCGAATAAGGTCGACACTGTCCATTATCATACTGGACAATCCGAATGCAGATTTCTTAATGTTGCGTAGCTTGTGGTCGACACTGGGAGCATTTGCACGCTGCGGAACGATCTGTTCCAGTTCAAAGCCCGCCATTTGTCGAAATACTTCACCAGTGATTTGTAAAGGATTCTTGCCATTGCTACTACTCATGTTGCCACCACGTGCGATGAGGCGGAGTTTACCAGGCTTCATGTCGTTTCTAGGTAATTTCATGTCAATATCAATGCCAGCCCCACCTGGCCAGAACATAGTCTCCTCAGGATAGATAAGCAGGACATATGGCAAGTTAACATCAGCAGGAGCGCCGTCTGCTCGGTAGCAGACGCTGGCTATAGAGATTATTTCTTGTGGCAACTCAGCAAGACCTGGCGAAGCAAGTACAGTAATTCTTTCGTCCTCGAGAGATAGAAGATTTACTAGCGTGTGCCCGGAGATTGCTAGGTTGTCGTAGAGCTCCTGTAATTCATGTGGTGCCATGTTGATGCTGTATTCCGTGGTGTTCTCAAAGGTATTCGTCAATTGTCTCGAGAAACGGAAAAGCTTCCTCTGTCGAACACGAACAGAGTCAAGAATACCTTTATATCTCCGGTCCATTTCGATGCCTGCAACTTCGTTCGGCCGTCTTTGCAGCTCTTTCTTGAATTGACTTGTAAGACGATCCAGTGACTTTGCAGTCAATTTACTGTTTTGTTGTAAGCTAATGTAACAAAAACTTGATTCGGTCGAAGCCTTACCTGAAGGACTCTGCAACTTCGACGTCGCCTCCATCGAAGCTGAGAGCTTGCGTGCTCAAGAAACCCCATTCTTGTTCGAGGATTTCTGCTTCTTTCAGGGCATTTTTGCCGGCTGCCATTTGCCAACTGAGCATTTTGAAGTAGAATTGTATAGCATTGAGAACCACTTGATCAAAGTTTTCATCGATACATGGCGGTAAATCCCAGTTTTGCTCTGGTTGTGCGACCTTGAGGTACTCGTCTTTCACCTTGACGGCGAGTTTGAGCAAGATGCGGAATTGAGGAATCATGGTATCTGCCATAAGTACACCCTGTTGTGTTGAGTCCTTGATCCGTTCAGCATATTGTAGACGTATGCGGATAATCTCTTGAACAACGCGAGATGGAAATGCTATGAGTGTCATTAATTCTTCGATGTACGAAGGTAAGTGCTTGTTGGCATATGAATCAGCGTTCGCAATCATATTGGCCTTGGCTCTCTGAATGACCTCGTTGACTCCGACGAGCAGACTGCGCTCGCTTCCAATGGACTTGAGGCCATCCTCCTTCAAGATGCGATCGAGGAAGGACGAATCATCCGTCAAATGACTTTCCGAATCCTTCTTTTCTCTTGGTGCTGTGAAATCCATTCGGTCATTGCCTACCCAGTTCTGCAAAATCCCGAGTTCAGTATCAATCGCCGCCATAATGTTCTGCCACGATGTCACTGCAGCAACTGTAGCTTTGAACTCGTCGGTTTTAGCACGTGGCTGAGCAGCCTCCAGTGCTGTCGTGTTTGGATACATGGTGCCCAGCCTGTCTATTTTCTTCACAATATCTTCTACTTGCTCTGCAGGTGTCCTTCCAACTTCTGCTTCTCCCCTGATCTCAAATGCAACAATCTCCTCGACCATTGGCGCAGCTTTTGCACGTCGTTCATCTAGGAGCTTCTTGTGAATAGCCACAGGTCGCCCACATGTTTTGGCCCTTACACCAACCCACAGGTCGTATCTGATCGCAGCGTCAGTCGCTTGCTCGTTGAGTGAGGTCATACGTTTCTTCTCCTGCTTCACGACATCACCAGTAAGTACATTAGCCAACATCGAATGCCATTCCAGTCTTTCACGATTGGCTGGTATCTTAAGTTCTTCTTCAGATGGAGACATGTCCTCATTCCCTATATTATAGAGCATAGCTTCTTGCTCGTAAGGATCATTGTTGCCATAGTCGACAGTCGTGGCGGGCGACTCGCCATCCGTTCCATCTGTATCAGAATTGTAGCCCATATTAGGTGAGTAACCTTCTTCGACGAGCCGATTATCCTCATCCGCATTATCCTGCTTCAGCCTCTGTATATAAGCCTTCTTTTCTGCCTGGTAATCTGCATCTGGATTGCGTCCTTTGCGTTGTTTAAACGATCCGGTCCGATGGCGCTCAAGTTGTGATCTTGCTTGAGGGAATTGGCTTGGCCTGCGGGCAGGAGCATAAGCATTGGAGGGTGTCCGAGCAACACCTGGTCGCTGCATTCGTGGTGCAGCCGTGAAGCCATTGGTTGGAGCTGGTACTGCTGAAGTATCAATAGTTCCCAGCTGACTGGATGCACTCCCTTCCCTCGATCTTCCAGGATATGGTGTGTGTGTTTGACCGTAGCCGACATAGGCTCCCGAGGAAGCGCTGCATGAACCTGTCGTAGGAGAGCTACCATACGAACCAGAAGTATGTCTCGACCCTGAAGTTCCAGTGGTTGCAGGCGTCACCGCATCATCTTCAAAGTTGACGTGGTATGATCGCGAAGCAGCGGGTCCGCCATCCTCTGATCTCACACTAGACGCGAATCTTGTTATTCGAGGATGCTGGCGGATGTCACCATCTGAGCCATCCGTGTTGTTTGAATCTGACGAGTTTGGCGAAGCACTTCTGTCGTAGGTCTGTTCCCTGATATTCTGTAAAACTTTTGAAGGCGGGTTCGACGAGCTGCCTGAGGGTGATGCGAAGTCTTCAGAGATTGGCATTGTGATCGTTCGAGAGGAGGGTGGAAGAATGGAATGAGGCGACGTGTATTGATATTAGAAGTGCCACGAAACCAGCTCGGGCTTTGATTAGTGCTTATTGTACAAAATCTTTCGACCGAGGACAAGGAAAGACAATAGTAGGATTCAGTCCATTCGAGCGGAGAAAGGAGGGGTGTCTACGGCGAACGTCGGTGTTGGACAGTTGCAGGCGGTGTGGAAGATTAGAAGAGACGACGACGCGGTACCGAAAAGCAGAAAAGCGTGTTGTGATACCTTGGTGAAGCGTAAGTGAGGCTCTGTGCTTGTGCCAAGATAAGTACATGTAGTTGGCCTGTGGCTGAGGAGTATCTTACCCCTATTCCTTCGGCCTCTGTCTCAGCACATGTAGCTTCCAACCCGTTCGACCATCTGCCTTTCCTGTTTCACCATTTGACAGGTTGTAAATGTCGGAGTGGAAGCTTCGGTGTCGACCTCCTACTGTCTATACCTTACCTACTGAGCTGCGTCATGTCTAAAGTCAGGCTATATACCGGTATCGGGCAGGTTGTTGCTTCGTCGACAAGGAGAGCAACCTTGTTCAATAAGTGCATTACATCCATGAGATTCTTGTCAACTACTTCCATCACAAAAGCTCCGTCACTGCAATCAAGTCACGTTCGAGTCAAAGCTCCTGTGATACCAGATTTCCTCCCCTCAAGCACGAAACAGGTCAGATATGCATCTTCAACCTCTTCACCAGAGCAATTACGCAAGACTCCTCTCTACGATCTTCACGTCAAGCACGGCGGCAAGATGGTGCCTTTCGGTGGCTACTATATGCCTGTACAATATAATGATCTTAGTATCGTCGAGTCTCACCTTTGGACGCGATCGAAAGCGTCCCTTTTTGACGTGAGCCACATGGTGCAACATCATTTCAGTGGCTCGGGTGCTGCAGCTTTCCTCTCCAGGCTGACTCCAGCAGGCCTGTCATCTCTATCTAACCATCAATCAACGCTTTCAGTATTTCTTCATCCAGAGACTGGTGGCATTGTCGATGATACAATCATTACTCGTATTGGCCCGAATGCCTTCTATGTGGTAACCAATGCAGGATGTCGCGAGAAGGATCTAGCTTATCTGACATCCAATCTCGATGCCCTTAAGCAATCCGAAGGTCTGGAGGTGAAGTGGGATGTTCTCGAAGACCAAGGCTTGATTGCTCTTCAAGGCCCATTAGCTCCACAAATCCTTTCTGCGCTTGTCACCGACAATACCGAAGACGATCTGACCAAAATCCACTTTGGTCAATCAAAGTACATCCGCCTACGTCTTGCCACAGGTGCAGAATCGCAACCAGTACTCATCTCTCGTGGTGGCTATACAGGCGAGGATGGGTTCGAGATCTCCGTAGCTCCATCAGACGTCGTGCCATTGACAGAATTCCTTCTACAAACAGCCGGGCCAGAACAGCTGCGTCTGGCTGGTCTTGGCCCTCGTGACAGTCTGAGGTTGGAGGCTGGAATGTGTCTGTATGGCCATGACCTGGACGACACCGTGACACCTGTAGAAGCCGCACTAGGCTGGGTTATTGGCAAGGATCGTCGCGAGAATGGTGGTTTCAACGGATCAGATATTGTGCTTGCGCAATTGAAGCCCAAAAGGGAGGGCGGAATGGGCACGACTCGCAGACGAATTGGTCTTCTTGTTGAGGGTGCTCCAGCAAGAGAAGGAACGAAATTGGTAGATACAGATGGTAATGAAATTGGAGTGATCACTTCAGGATGTCCAAGTCCAAGTCTCAAAAAGAACATCGCAATGGGCTATGTAAAGACAGGTTATAATAAGATTGGTACAGAAGTGTTTGCTGTGGTGCGTGGAAAGCAAAGAAAGGCTACTGTGACGAAGATGCCTTTTCTGCCGTCGAAATACTGGAAAGGTGGTGTTTCGCCAGCCTAAGCGATATAATGAGGCTGCGTCCTTTGAGCACATTGCGAACAGTACAGGATGTCTACTGGATTCAAGTGTCGTTAAAATATCGCAGCCGCACGAGATTATAGTAGACCGGAGCGATGACAAAACAAAGACTGGAGATGTACAGTCGTATAATTCAGCTTCATGCGAACGCATAGATGCTCAGGATGTAACGGTATTGATACAAGACGCGGACGCTATACCCAACCGCATTCCGCCCTCGCAAAGCGTATGTAAACGAGGATCGTTCTGGCCACTATTCGAATAGTCTAGCCTCATAACAGAGAAGAGCTCGATCTGTTGAAGCTTTTTCGGTTACGAACATAAGGAGTGCTGTGATCGTTTCTACTTTAGCTTGATAGCAGCTGAATATCAAACACGAGCTGGACTCAACACTCGGCTCTACATGCTGACTACTTTGATTTGTAGCAGAGGTAGCGCTCGTTACATGTCTTCTCACATCCCTCGTGTCGTTTCACCGCTCGCGATGCAGATCTGGCTCACTTCTCGGCCGCTTTCGCTTTCATTTTCATTTTCGCTTTCGCTTTCGCTCTCATTTCAATTCAGCTCGGTTTTAGATCCTGACTCACCTTTCAGTTCATCACTTGATGCAGCCCCACCCTGACTAGCTTGATGTTTGCGCTCTTCTCGCTCTGTCTTCGTCTATATAACCTTTCATCTCTCTCTTCTCTTCTTGCTTCCGTTCTTTCTTCACAGTACCTTCTCTCCTCCTCTTTCTCGATACCTCAGCTACATCATATCTATCTACACAACATCAAACATCTGCAACACACTGCACACCGTGCACAACACAACACAGCGCGCTCTCTTGATATTCAACAACACACTATCTACGACGATAAAGACATAACTTCCACTACGATAAAAGACTTATTCGAAGTTCTCTATCTACTAAAGCTTCTAGCGGTAAGTCTTCGTTCTTTAATACTACCATTCCTTTGATTCGAGTCGGAAAAGTGAAAGATCTTAGAACGTTATTATTGCATGATTATCACCCCTACTTGAAACTAAGTAAGACTAATATGTTCTATAGAAGAGTCTTTTATATCGGCTTGAGCTACGCGTCTTATTTAAAAAGGTAAGAGCGTGAAAGAGATTGAGTGTCGGAAACTTATTAGATTCATGTGTGATAGACACGGCTGCTCAGGACCTAGCCAGCACAAGTATGCTGACCGAAGATATCAAACCTTCGCTTGATGGTGATGGTACCATTGCCGCTGCCACCGACACCCTGTTTATCTCTGAGGACGACAATGACGATAAGTGAGTACTGCTATTCACACCAGCTTGCCCTAGACTAATGCGCTTTCAGTGACAAGCAGCCACTCGACCTCGAGAATGATATTAGGACGACCATCATCTTCGTTGCGAAAGACACTGCTGGTAGAATCGGAGAGGCAAGCTTTCTTCCACGCCATGGCAAAAGGCACATGGGGTGGTATAAGCGCAGAATTGAAGGTGCAACTGAGTTAGAGCCGACCGTCGATCTACCAACCGCTGTCAATCTCGATGCATTTACGGACTTCTCTTTCTATGTGCAAGAAAACAGAATGATAGAACCACCCGCAAGTAGGGCATACTCCTGGCTGCTCCATCGCCTGGTGTTCGCTGAGCAGGTAGAGAGCAACACTTTCATGAAGGAAACGTTGAATCAGTTCATCGAGACCGTGAAAGTTACGAAGAGTTGTCCAGACCAGCGCTTTGTTCAGCGTGTGTACGAGAAGACTCAAGAGGGTGCTTCGCTAAGAAAACTCATGGTCGATTTGATTGTGTGGGAAGAGGGGGTTGGTTACATGAAAGCCATCGACAAACCACTCGAATTGGTGCAAGACGTCTGAACGGCTTCGAGGCAAAAGCAGCCGAACCAGGCCAGAAAAAAGCGCCTTGGAAGGATCTTGCACGTTATCTGATCAAGACGCTGGATGGCGAAGAGATGGGAGGGCTAGGTTCGAGCAAGGCTTCCAAAAAGCGCAAGAGAGCAGTTGGGTGCGCACCAGATGATGAGGGAATGCTTACCAATCTTGTCGACATCGTGTTTGGGTCGCCTACCAGTGTGGATTTAACAGGCGAAGACTGGGGCTTCACGACATCGAGAAGAGAGCAATGAGGATTCGACTATTTGCTGCGATGATGTGTCGATATATGATTGAAATCTGGCACTTGGAACTATGGTACAAGCAAGTATCTCCAGCACAGCCTTCGGGTAATCAGTCGCCAGAATCTTTCATTTCACAGCATACGTGCAGTTTGCCATACAAGTTCAAGTTCAGAAAAAAAAAACCTGAATATGGAAATAGTAGAGAGCTGAGACATGGAGGAGCAAGAGACAAGACATTAGAGCGGAAGAGATTGGATATGGATGAGAAAGAGAACACATGGAAGAGAACGGACAGATAAAGGTCTAGATATTGCCACCTATCCACGAGTTCAATCCAAGTACATCAACACGTTTTGCTCGATCAATTTGAGAAGAAGTCTAGGACTAACCTGAGTTCGGTATATCACTCCGCTTTTATCCCAGGTATATACTGGCGTCGTGACTTCGTACATCTTTGCGTCCTGTTGCTGTACATGCATATACTCGTCGATGCGGAGGAGACCACAAACGAAGGGTGAACTCAGACGTCGACACCCATGACATGAGAGACGTGTGCACCGCGATACGCTAGCCACATCGCTTCGAATCATGACTCCACCTTCAACCCCTTCATCGCCTCCACAGCATCCTCACCATCCTCCTCACTCTCCTCCTCGCCCTTCCCAGCAAGCCCCTTCTCCCACATTTCCTTCCCCGTCATCCTCTTCTCCTCCCTCACCACCCTCCTCTTCTTATCCTCGGCCTCCTTCTCCTCAAGCTCCCTCCTCGCCAAATCCTCCATATCCTTCCTAAACCTCTCCCTCCACTCCAAAAACGTCTCGCGGTTAACCGGCGTCCCCATGAACTTTTTATTATCCTCTGCTTCCCGTTTCTGTGCTTCGATATCTGCTAATGCTTGTGTGGCCTGCCGCCGCTCGGCGATCAGCAGCTCGGCGCTGTCTTTGAGTGTGCTGTAGAGGGTGAAGATCATAGCCATGCCGAGATTTTCTTCGATCATGGCGTTGACGGAGTCGAGGAGGCGGGCTTTGTCTTCCGCGACGTCGAGGTCGGAGTGTCGCGGTGCATGGGGAGCGGCGCTGATGTCGAGGTCGGGCGCGACATCGGGGTAGTCTTCCGGGTATGAGACTCTGAGAATGAGGGTGGCTGTTGAGGAATAAGGTCAGCGTAGAGCACAGAGGAATAGATGGTGTTGCATCTCGCTTACGAGGTTCATCGTCTTCTTCATTGTCCAGGGCGGGCAGGTCAAGTTTCACCTCGATGCGGTATTCGGTGTCGGAGACATCTGTTATTTCGTCTGGGAAGATGGAGTCGAGGACTTCGCGCTCCTCTGCCTGCTCTGCTCTACCCATTGGAAGAAATTATAGCCATTTTCTGGTTGGAGGGCGGGGTGGTGCTTCAGGACAAGCACATGTCTCAATGGGAGGACCCTTGGAATTTAGAATATGACATAGAAACTCGACAATTATTTTTCTTTTGTTTGTTTCGCCAATACCTGATAAACAACATAGCTTTTGCTTACTTGTACACACAATCACCATGGCGAAATCAAAACCTAGCAAGAAGAAGGGCAAGAAAGGGCAGCAGACTGGTGTCCAGGAGCTATCGGTCGAAATGGCAGGACCATTATTCGAGCAAGCAACAGAACTTCTGCAAGAAGGACAACCCAATGAAGCATTACCTGTCGCTCAAAAGCTCATTAAATGCCTGTCTGGATCCGACGTCGACACGGCTCTCAGATTACCCGCACTGGATCTGCTAGGTGAAATCTACATCGAACTAGGCGAAGCAGATGAAGCACGAAATGTTTTCTTGCAAGCAGTCAAGCTGGATCCGGTTGGCAGTCTTGGTAACGAGGTTAGCGGAGGAGCAGACAAGTTCCTTTGGCTTGCCCAATTATGCGATCAAGGTGGACAGGAGAGCGTGGATTGGTTTGAGAAGGGCGCAGTCGTTTTGAGGAGAGAATTAGGACAGTACGAAGGACGAGCACTGTCTGAACAGGACGAGGTCATACAAGAAATCAAGCGCACCAAACTTTCAAATGCGCTGTGTGGAGCTGCAGAGGTCTATATGACTGATCTAAGGTCAGTGTCGCAGCTATATGAACGAGGACATATGGGACTAACTCTATCGCAGTTGGAATGAAGACGCCGAACAACGCTGCGAAGCACTAGTTACAGAAGCATGCATGGTCGCGCCAGAATCATGCGAACCATTACAGACACTCGCATCAGTCCGCCTGTCACAATCGAAGCTCGAAGATGCCCAGGCAGCTTTGGCACGGAGTCTGGAGCTATGGATAGAGTTACCACCAGAAGATCTTTCAGCGATCCCGGACTTCCCAACAAGAATTAGCTTGTCGCGCTTACTCATGGAAGCCGACATGGAGGAGCAAGCGCTGGAAGTGCTAGAAAGGTTGATTGCGGAGGATGATCACAGCGTCGAAGCATGGTATTTAGGTGGGTGGTGTTTACATCTGCTCGCTGGTAAACAAGACGAAAATAATACCGCTGCCAAAGAGGAGGACGAGGGGAAAGATCAGAAGACGATAACATTGAAGAGTAGCCGAGACTGGCTGTTAAGATGTCTGAAGCTCTACAGTAAGCTGGAATATGAAGATGAACGATTGAAGACACATGCAGAAGAGCTTTTGGAAGAAATGAACCAGGTTCTTGGACCCGCGCCTGCTGAAGGGGAAGCTGATGATGACGATGAAGAGTGGGAAGGTATTGAAGAAGATGAAGAAGATGGTGATGCGCAAATGGCTGGTACTTGATGCTCATCGTCTTAACAGTCGTAAGAAAGCTGTGTACCCAAGCTCCGATGTCCACAGTCAGCTCAGCTCAGTGTCTCCAGGTTACCACATCCTCGAGCGGTTGATGCATTGAGATGCATTGACACACCGGCTTCGTCCACGACTATATCTGGAGTGATTTCAATGAGCACGATACTGAAGCGAAGATGTATCCTGCCTTGACATCCCAATGGACCCTGACCACGAATCTTAGGAAGATAAAATCTTAATTCAAGGTTGAAAAATGGTTGGAGAGTGCCGGAGCAGTTTTGCTCCTGACCCACATCGAACAGGATGCGCCAAGACGGGAAGCGTGTATCGATGGACGAACGACAATACTGCACAGACCAAAGACAAACCATCATCAATGAAGGACCAGTGTTACCTCAACATCGATCAACTCAGTAGAGTATCATACGCTTCGAGGCGCTTGATATAAGGCTCTCATCACCTAGAATGAGATGGCAGAAGAGGGCAGCACACAGACCTATCGGTAAGTCGACGTTATGGACAACTTCAATTGGCCAATGGTTTTCCACCCCAAACCCCAAGGTCTAAAGCTTGGCTCGATGTAGCAAGAATAGTTCAAACGACGACTTTTCGGAGCAACCGACCATGAATTCCTTGCGCTTTCTCTTTCATTCTTGGCGATGTTGTGACTCTATTCTGAGGAATGTAGCCTAACGGTCATAGGCCAATGGAGGTTCTCCTGCTCGACCTTGCATAGTACATGCTGCCGTCGGCTTCCTTGTATGGTGATCTTCTGGAACAAATCTTGATTGCGTTCCTGCTTGACTGTTCTGGTACGAGCAAGGTATTGGTTGTTATCATGGATACCCACGGCCCGCTTGTATACTGCATTGTGTTGTATGTTCAGGATGAAGCTGCTCGTCGTTGCTGTTGCCAGCTCTTGGTTTCCCCTCTTCAGTGTCTCAGAACACTTACGCGTGATTGGCATTTGCTCAAAGTCTGCAGAATATACTCTCAGCATTTGCAACTATCCTCACCTTCGCTTGGATTGCTAAAGTGACCATCTACCGCTTTACAAAGCAATACTTTCAATAGCCTCGCGCAAGTCCTGCAGCAGTGTAGCTCTGTTGAAACTACTGACAACCTTGAGACTCATCGTTGTCTCAGATCTTGAGCCGACTCGTCCTCATTTGCGCAACTGTATCTCTGCTTTCAGGCGACTACAAAGAAAAGCTCTTCTATGGCTGGTTACGGCTCAACTGCAGTCATGAGCTCCTACGATTATCACCCTACAGTAGGTTAAGCATGGCGAGACGCGCATACGAAGCCGAGACATCCTTCCTGACACTTACCTCCAGTTCCCAATGCCTTCAATACCTTCCACCCCCGAATCAGGCCGTCGAACACGCAGCGGCCGCACAACAGTCCTGTCCACGCACTCTCCCGCACGCATCACCAAATCCACCTCCCGCACCACCCGCAACCCATCGCCCTCCCGCAATCGCTCACCATCCCGTGCTCCCTCCCGCTCCCGTTCTCGCGCCACACCGCTGAAATCCAAGCCCTCCACAATCGCACAGCGTGCGCCCCAGATCACCATCCCTCTGAGCATCCTGACGGCCGACTCTCCCGTCCCCGTCCGCGACATCCACGCCTGGGTCAATCGCTCCGCCGCCGTACGCCAACAAGAAGCACAAAGCCGAAACGGATACGTCACCCGCCCCATGAACAGTTTCATGCTGTATCGCTCCGCCTACGCCGAGCGCACCAAGCACTGGGGCACGGAAAACAATCACCAAGTCGTGAGCACCATAGCCGGACAGAGCTGGCCATTGGAGCCTAAGGAAGTCAGAGAGATGTACGAGGAGTATGCAAGAACTGAGCGCGATAATCATGCTGCTGCACATCCTGGGTATAAGTTTTCTCCGAGCAAGGTCGGGCCTGTGGCTAGGGCTAGGATGAGAGCGGAGGCGGATGAAAATGATGATACTGAAAGCGTCGATGCTGATAGCGATGTCCCGAGTGAAGACGAATACCGCCCCGCTAGACGAGGAAGAGACAGAACTTCCCGCCGCAATCGCACGTCCAGTCCGAGCCGGAACGGGCGAGGGAGAAGTCGTGCGGATAACAGGACGAGCACACCGACTGGTCATCGTATTGGTATGGGTATGGGTGCGCCCATGACGCCGCCAAGTCAGGTTGTGCATCCTTATCATGGGTACGATGGGTCGCCGAATCAGCATCAGCCACAAGTCGCTCCGTTTCAGCTGCCGCAGAGCTGGATGGTGACGACGCATGATAGTGCGTATACTTCGTCGCCGAATGTGCGGGGACAGGGAGGTCACCAGCCTTTCATGGGTGATGCTGGGAGCTATGATGATTATTCTAGCTATAACTTTGACAATAATAACACCCAGGATGCTCATGGCGGGTATGGTGGCATGCAGCAGCATGACCAACAGCAACACGCGATGATGCAAGCTCGAGCACAATACCAAGCCATGCAGTTAGCACAGCAGATGCAGGAACCAGCTGGCATGACGCAACATCAACATCAACATCAGCAACAGGACGGCTCATCATACACCTTCGGCACAGCCAGTACGCAAGCCCCACAAGCACAACAGCCCTACTACGACTACGACAATGGCGCGCACAACAATAACCCAGGTCTATCGAGCCTTCCAGATCCTACATATCTCCATCAACAGCAACACGACCCCTTCCTCTCCACCTCCCTTCCAAATCAACATCAAAGCCAAGATCCCTTCCTCAGCAACTCGCAACAAAACCTGCACCATTCCCTCCAATACCAACACCAACACCAACAACCCCTCTACCACCACGCCGACCAAACACAACAACAACACTCGCTCTACCCACCCATCGGCACAATCCCGCGCCAATACCACGGCGGTGACGACGGCTTGAATCTGAGCTATCACAGCCATCACAGCATGCAGCAACAGCAGGATCAGATGCTTGACCCCGCCTTGTTGGACTTTGGTGCATCGGGAGGAGGTGGAAGTACTGGACATGCTTTTGGTGCGTCAGGAGGTGGTGGAGGAAGCACGGGAGGACATGCTTTTGGTGCTTCTGGAAACGAGATCAAATTTGGCGCTTCAGGTGGTGAGCCACAACTTCAGTAGGCGGGTCAGTGGGGTGGTTCATTTGGGGATGGAGGCCTTGGGGTGGGCCATACTGAAGTTGGACATCGTGGTGAAGCGGATGATAGTTTGTGGGGTGGTGCTTTTGATTGAGTGGTTGCTTTGAGGGATTTCACATTTAAGCGTTTCTTTCTTCCTTTCGTTTCTCTTTTGGTGGGATGTGTTGTATGGTGTTCTGGACTCATGCTGTTGCTTAGATGCGCTCTGTCGCTTGGGAAGATTGCAGTTTTATGGGCTTCGGTTGAGTAAACGTGATGATGGCCATGTATTGCTTTTCATGTTATGCTTAGGGCAGGATAGAGTCGACACGACTGTTTTCAATTACTGACAATTTTTGATAACCACTTCACTCTTTGCACTATAGTCTTGGTGACTGAACGGATGCAGTGAAAATAATCAAAAGTGTATGTCTTTATTGCTTAGCTTAGGCCTCCTACGGCACTCAAAACTTTCTTTCAATTCTGTTCGTGCACCTTTATCATAACACTGCAGCATTTTCCCAACATACGAACATGGCACCATTCCTACCACTCTTCGCGTCTGCTTTCTCGTCTTTCATTGCATTCATCTTGGGATCGTCTACCAACCCTCCCGTAACTTCCCCATCCATCTCGACATCTTCGTCCTTAGCGTTATTCTCGACGGATTCGATTCCAGCTCCCTCGCCTGCAACCGGTTTGCTCTCCATATCGCGTTCCTTTTCATCCCCTGTCGTCTTGCTTCCTTCACTCACGTTCGGAGTCCGCAAAACAGTCACAGCTTCACCACCAAACCCATGTGCTTGAATCACAGCCCAAGCCTTGCTGTCCTGTGCCCCATCCACGCCTTTCGTCATGAGTATGAACAATTTAATCAGGTACGCTGCTGGTATGAAACCACGGTATCGCAGTCTCACCACGTCTCCTGTTGGGATTTCATTCTTTGATTGCAGATTTGGCACGGTATATCGACTCAGGAAAGGATCCATTGAGTCGTTGGCGCGAAGGCGGGCGCAGCCGAGAGCGAGAAGGGAGAGGTATTCGAGTAGGTCGGAGGTGTACGTTGTGTCGTTACTGGAGAAGGGTGAGGGGGAGGATGTTTGAGTAATCGTGGTAGGATCTAGAGCAGGGATTAAGATGTCCGTGTACTCAGTCGTTGTGGGCCGGATGGTGTGCCACAAGGGGTGGTGTTTCTCTGCTATAAGGTGAGTTTTGCCTTTTCCATCGACAACAACGACATGACGCCTGAGCAAGATGGCAACATACCTATTGGTGCAGGCGTAGTCGATGCAGGTGTAGGTCTACAGTCATAAAACAGCCACGTCACGGAATGGTTGAGGACGTTTTTGCATGCCCAGATGAGTCGTTCGAATCCTTTCTTGCCGTGCAGCATTGAGGGGAGACGGAGGTTGAGTTCGATGGCTTTGTGGGGGTCTGGTTAGTATGACTAGCGAAAGGATCATGATGAGACGTACTGTAGCGATTTTTCTTGTGTCGACGACCAGAATCGCGGATTGGTTTGCCGATGAGGCCGAGACGTTCGTAGGTTGGGGTGTCGACTGTGATGTGAAGTATGCCTGGCAGATACGGATAAGTATGCAGAAACCAGGGATGACATGTTCATGCAGTGAATAGGGTCTGTCGGTGTGTCGAATGAAAGGTGGAGGTGATATCGGCAGATCAACTCCACTATCACGATAAATCACGGCAGAACTCGCAAACGCAATACCCCTTCGTCCACATCACAGACGCTGCATACCACGCACAAGTCAGAGCAAGCACAAAACTCACCATCTCTCAACTCAAACACCGTATCCACACCAGCTCTTCCTTCCGACAACATCAAAATATTCCCTACCATCATCAGCCGCCCGGTCTCGGTACACACTCGTCATCAAATCAAGACCAACCTTTCTTGACATATTCATTAAAGAAATCTCCCTCAAGCACCTCACTTAGCTTCATAATTACTTTGGCGTATTTGTCATTTTGCTTGTCAAGTCTAGACAGTTCGAGCTGGCGTGTTTCAGTCTGCTTAATCACGTCACGTAGTTCTGCTGGCAATAGGACGTCGACGGTGTGGCACCATTTTAGTGCCCATAATGCATTGAAAGGTGCTGGTTTTTGTGGTGGCTGTAGAGGGTCAATGAAGGCAGGCAGAGTACTGGAAGTGATTTGGCACTTTTGGGGCTTGCGGTCTGATTTGAGAAGAGGTAGCATTTTGATGACATAGAGTTCGATTTGTTTGATAGAAGGGTATGCTGGGCTCATCTCCGGCGCGTTTGACATCGGTTTCAGATAAGCAAGATACGGATATAAGGCTAACGATCTGCATTCCACGACGACGATCATGACATGCTACAAAGGTCAGCTGGACGATGGATGTGCACGACGGAATGCGTTGTCGAGATAGCGGCTCTCATGCAAACGATATAATATCTCACGGCACGGCTGTTCTCAAGCTCTTGGTTGTATCTGGGCAGACTCCTATCTTGTATTCCTCATCGACCACGGCTCGCTGCTCACCAGAACCCACCTCTATATTCTTCATTGAGCTATCTCTACGTTTCTGTCGGTTATACTCTCAAAGTTCATTGAACCACTACATCTACCCATAAAAAAAACATACGCTCATCAGAATGGAAGTGGCATCATTTTTAACTATTCCTCTTGAGCTACGCCTTATGATATATGAACACGCCTTTCCTACAACTACAATACAAGGTCTAAAAAACCTTGGCTTCCGCAATCCACATATCGAAGGTCCTAGTCCGAATGTTGTCATCACCCTACCTGCTTCCGCTGTAACTGAGCTGTACAATTCCAATCCAGCAGGAGATAGCAAAGGTCGCTTCTGGAAGCCTCATGGTATTCTTTCAGTATGCCAGCAGACACACGATGAGGCCGGAGATGTTTTTGGGAAAATACCAGTGACTATTGGAGTATGCAGCCTAGTCCTCTTGATCGATGCGACATACGGCTAATCAGTCTATAGACGTGGATGTCATTCCTAAGCAATCGTCCTCTTCCGCTGCTTGCACGTATCATTCATGTCGATTTTATGTATTGGATCACGATACGATGGTATGACGTGACACAAAGCATCATCACAAATGATTCTAATAAGCCTTAGGAGTCCTGTTCAAGCACCAGCTCCGCCGCCAGGTCACCCACGAAGTCTGGAGAGCTCGGTAATATCGATTGCAGAGACATGGTCAGAGAATTTAGAGCGATTAAGTGCTCTTATGCCGTCCGACCACCTACCGAAGCTGAGTGTGGACTTGTCTTTGATCCATCCAACAATTTATACGTACAGAGTACGGGCTGGATTGAGCAAGGAGATGCTCAAGTATCTCAGAGAGAGACTACCTATTGTCATGGAGGAGGCTTTGACGAGTTTTCAGGTTGCCGGAGGGTGGCCAACGCAAGGTCTTGTTGTTGATGGGACGGAGGAGTATACCAATCGTCTTGTGATGTCTGTCCCTGTCCCTGCTATTCAGGTAGCTACCATGGCATGAGATGGAAAATAAAAAGGAAATTTAATCACGTGTGAATCGCGACTTCTCCTCTGCGCGTTTCATGTTTCATTCGATTTCTTAAAAGAGTCGCTCAGAGTATTGTCGCAACAGGTATATACACTCCTGCCGCTCTGCTCATGATTGCACAACAATAACACAGATCATATACTGCCTGCCTGCCACCCCGATTCAGCTGCAGCTCAACATTCTACCACATCCATCCTCCCTCGACTCTCCGTACCCAGTCCCAATATGCCCGCCCGCAAACGAGCCTTCGATGAAGTCGACAGCAGTGTGGTAGTCAGCACGCCAGGCGCGCCTCCCAATTCTCTCCTACATAAGATCCGCAATACATGGGAATTTGCAGCACTTATGCAATATATCTTCTTCTTCGGCGAAGCTGTCAGGATTGATCGAGAACTTGATATCGATGTACGTCTTTCTGTCACGTGCCTATGCTATCAATGATGGCGGAAGGTTGGTAGGAAGAGTAGTGCTGATAGCTATGTGGTGTAGGATCTGGAAGCAGAATGCTTGAAGCCAAACTCGGAAAAGCTAACAGAGATTGGTCTGGCTCTCCTCAAGAATGTCTCTTCACACAAGGGACTCACGTCAGTTGATACATCTTCAGACTGCTACGAAAAAGACTAACACCACTAGACCGGAGATCTTCGATGAGTACACGCGACGCCAATATCTCGCCAAAGCCCCACAGCGCAATCCCTTTGGCGAAGACGAAGAGCCAGCCCGTTTTGCCGACCTCGACATCTTTACTAAACTCAAAGTGTTATATCAGCTTTCAGTATGGACGTTGATCAACCCTGATCGAATTCGAGAACGCATGCCCGAGGAGAAAGAGGCAGATCAAACTCAATGGGTATGTTATGCTAGCCGAAGCGTGCACTAAGAGTCCTGCTAACTTTACTTAGCGCATTGAACCTCTCGGCTGGGATAGAGATGAGCGCTCGTACATTGTACTAGACGACGATCGCCTATATCGAAAGACAGACCCACCACCACCTCCAGAACCCGCACCCAAGCCTAAAGCAAAAGCAAAGAAAGGAAAAGCCAAAGGTCGAGGAGGTCGGAGACAAAGCAAACGACTGAAGGTCTCCCATGATGACGATACTGAGATGGACGATGGTACAGAGATGGATGCGATCGACGCCGATGGTGAAGAAACAGAAGTGAAAGAGGAAGAGGAGAAGCCGTCGGTAACAGAAGAGGATGACGGCCTAGGAGGCGCAAAATGGGAATGCATCGCAATCACATACGAGGAGTACAAATCGTTCCTTGAAAGCATACAAAAGAGTAGAGATCCTGATGAGAAAGTGTTGCATAAGCGGTTAACATTGGAAGTTCTTCCAATCATTGAGAAGAGAGCAGAAGCACAAGCAAGGAAGCTAGCAGCAAGGCAGAGAGAGCTACAAACTCTTGAAAAGATGGCGACGGCGAAACGCTCAAGTCGTATTGCTTCAAGGACAGAAAAACAGAAGGAGATTGAAGATGCCGAAGAGGCCGAAAGGAAAAGAATAGCAGATCTTGCTATGGCCAAGCGGGAACAGGCTAAGCAGCATAAACTGGAAGAGGTATGTTCGGACGAGTCATTATCGTTACATACGCTAACAACTTGTAGGATCGAGAGTCTCGCATGATGACACGAGAGCAACGACTGAAAGACAGGGAAATTAAGCGAATCCTACACGAAGAGGAGCTATCACGACTACGAGAGGGCAGTATGACCAGTGACGCATCTACTGGTCGCACTTCAGAGCGACATCGTCAGGCCGAGATGGAGAAGAGAGAAAAAGAACTGCAAAAGATAGTACAGGAGCAAGAGGATGATTGGTATTTCGATTGTGCTGTCTGTGGAACACATGGCAAGAACCTGGTTGGTCTAGTCTTCATGCACTGTTGATGTCTTTGCTGACGATTTGCAGGACGATGGGAGTCATAGTATGGCTTGCGAGAAGTGTAATGTCTGGCAGCATTCTGGGTGTCATGGCATCTCACCAGAAGAAGCTGAAAAGGACGACTTTCATTTCCTTTGTGCTTCTTGTCGAAGAACAGGTCTCAAGTTGAAGCTTCAATCTTCTGCATCTCCCGAGGATAAAACCAAACATGTTGCGAACAACAATGGTGTTTCAGCTGTTTCTTCCTCGAACGGGGCTAACGGCTACCATCCTGGACATCCTCCACAACCTGCTCCATCCCCTATACAACCACATGCACTAACGTTTTCTGGAGCGCCAGTTGGTTCATTAGCGAGTGGTCATGTTAATGGCACGCATTTTGCTCAACACCCACATGCTCAACCAAATAACAATCCACAAGGACACCCAATTCCTCAATCTCATGGTGGTCCAGCTCATGTATTCGCCAAGCCAGCAAACTCCTATACCAGCTTTCCACCTCCAGCACCCGGCCCATACGCACCAAGTCCCTCACATACCTTTTCCACACCTGCGGCAAGATCATTGCCGCCACAATCTCCGCACATAGCCACACCACATGCCTCTTTCGCACTATCAGGTAACTCAGTGGCCGCAACACCATACAACTCCTTCCAAGCTCACGGCTATCAACACACTCCTGCCTCGGCTTCACGACCCGCTCTAGCCACGGCCTCTTTTGCCAACTCACCCACGCCATCACTCTCAGCAACACAAGGCGCAACAGACTTCCATTTCTCTCCCGCGCCAGCCCCGTCGACTTTGCCGCGTCCCCACGAAACACCTTCGTCCAATCACAACAGCAATCCCAACGACATCAACCACTCCAACCTCTCCGAAGAACAACCCTTCTTCAGCCCCGAAGCCGCCTCCTTCATCTCCGCCTCAGCCTACATCCCAGCGACCTCTGCACCAACAGTCTCCGCCCTAAGTCCAACAAAACATGATCCCATCCCACCACCACGCTCGGAATCACCCATGCTGCCGCCTATACCAAGCACCGAAGTCGGTGACAACAATGGCGGCTACGACTCCCCAGGACTACCTTCTGCTGGAAGACAGAGTGGTGTTGGTGTAGGATTGCCGGATATTCCTGTACCTGATTTGAGAAGTTCGCCGGAGATTGAGGATGAGAGGGCGGAGAAGGGAAGATCGCCGTCGAAGATTGATTTGCCGCTGAGCTCGCCGATGTTGGGTGCGCAGGTTGAGGAAGGGGTGAGAGATGTTAGTCCTATTAGGGGTGGTGGAGAGGGGATGCTTGGGAGGTGAGGTGAGGTGAGGTGAGGAGGTTTTGTGGTGTGGTGTGATGTGCGGTGGGTGAGTGGAATGGGGAGGTGTACGATTAGATGATGATGACGATGATGATGAGGTGTAAGAATTGGATAATTTCGCAGTACCTCTAGAGCTGGGTCTTGAGATTAAGAGTGGTGCGTCTGGAATACAGGTCTGATGAAAGCCTGACTGACACTACCATAAAATTACATCCGAACCGTGTCATCCATCCTCCCACTATGAAGTATTACAAGTTGAATCACTCCCAGTCCATTCCAATGCAGTCATTCGCCTCACTTTGTATTCTTCCAACCTACCTATCTCCTCACTTCCTCCCAATTCAATTCCACGCATATGGCATTGCCATTGCCAATCCAAGAAAGAAAAAAAAACAAAAACATCCATCCCTGCGCAAACCCAAATCATATTCGGAATTCCGAGACAATCAATACAAAACAAGACAACACCATCACAACACGAAACACCAACAACGCAAACACACGCTAACCACAACACACCACAACACACCACACCACACCACGCAACAAAGCAAGCAGATACAAATAGCAAAAAAAAAACTCAAAAGGTGTATCATTCCATACAAATATTAAACTCTGCAATGGCGTAATCTTGCCTTGCAGCACACTGTACCATTTAGCAATTCTTCTGCATGTTCTTTAAAACTTGTCGTGAGACCTTATTAAACCCATACTGAAGACCGAGAGACCCCCTCTGCGCCTGACCCATGCAAACTATGCAATATAAACAATCCCGACACATCTTCTTTCCCGTATGTCACGTCATAATCACTCCTCATGCTTCCACTGCCGTTGGCTCTGTTACAGGTGCAGTAGGTTGTGTAGAAGCCAGCGCCGATGTCGTAGGTGGCGCAGTGATAGCCGACGTAGCAGATACTGGTGTGCCAGTCCTCGAAGGCGTTTGACTCTGACTGATTGGCGTAACGATCACAGCACCTTTTCCTGAACTAGCTGGTCTAGCACCAAGCTTGGTCATACTGCTCAACTCTGATCCTGTACCACTCTGACCTCTTTTCCTTCCAAAGAAGCCCATACCACTGCTACTGACTGGTTTGGGTGGTGTGTCATTGGTATGTGTGTCTGTAGAAGGAGTACCAGTAAAACGAGCAAAGATACTGCGATGCTTGGGCTTCGGGTCGTTGAGACCAACCTCTTCAAACTTGTCGGCTTGTTCTCCAGGGTCTTCTGGTGTGTCGGTAGGTGGGAGTACTTCGATTGTCTTTTCCGGTGGTGTAGCCGGAGCGTGAAGAGTGTCGAATTGTTCTGTGGATGGTGTGTGAAATTGTGGAGTATAGAATGAGTAGGAAGACTTCTGGTTGAGCGATGGCGTGTTTGAGGACGATGCTGTTGTGACTGAAGCCGAAAAGGAAGGCATGCGCATGTGACGAACATCTAGAGATTGGCGTGGAAATATTGATGGTGAAGCCTCTGCTATGGGAGTACGAGCGCCAATGTCCTAGACATCACGATTAGATGAGAGTCTGGGAGGCCAAGGCCTGGTCGATTACTTACGAACGATCTTCGATATGAATCAAATGATTCTCTTGAGATATTGAAAGGCTCGTTTTCATCTAGGATATTTCTACGGCTGGATTGGCCTGATCTGCTCGACATTGTTGACCAGAAGCTTTTCTTTTCCGTGGGAGACGGCTATCGCATTCAGTGTCAGCATTGAGTGATGGTGTGTTGATAAGGGATGACCATGCATACAGGAAGATAGTCGCCATTGTCGTTGATTTCTACGACAAACATCAGTATTTAGAGCTTTATTACTAGTCTTTCTTGCCAACAAACATACCGCTCAGCTTGTATTCTACAGCTTCAGTCTTGAGGTCGATTGACTTGTGGTCGGAGCTCTTTCTGCTCAGACTTGGCTGAGAGGCATCGCTGGGCGCATTCTCAGGAATGACGGGCTCGACCGCACGACGAAAAGGGTTGCGAATAATAGGCATGATGGGATGGGCCCAGATGAATATTGCACTGCTTGCGCTGGAAGAATGCCACTCGCACGTCTGTTGATGTTGTTATTGTTGTTATTGTTTGTCAAGAGGTCGAGGCTGGTCACAAGAGGCCCGTTTCCGAGAGCGGGCGGCGAAGATAAGTGTAAGTGGGGTGGTGGATCGCGCTCAGATTGGAGGGAGGATGCGAATATGCGCCGATGCGGCTGGAGGAGGATGCGATAATGGATGAATATCTGCTAATGGGGAGGTGAAGTAAAGGCGATGCTTGTTTGGTAAAAGAAGAAGACTGTGAAGTTGATATGGAAGACGAAGAAGAAGGAGAAGGTTGTACGAAGACGACGGACCGAAGCTTGGCGGTTTTAGCTCCATTTGAGGCGTCAGCCTAGAACGGGCACTCCTGAGCTCTTTCCCTTACAGAAGTGACTACTGCCTCGCTCAAACAACATACACCAGTATTCTATGCGTCTATATCTATATCTGCAGCAGTATACTCTATGCTTGAAGCATTACATCCCATAGACGATACTAACAATCTTCAGATTTGCACAAATTATAACTCTGAACCCGAGATCCACTCGCAAACGTCCTCTCCGCAATCGAAATTTATGATGAAACGCTTCTGAAATTGTGTTTTGTTTTGTACCACACAACTCACTTCTCCATCTTCGATGCACTACCTCGTGCGCCTCGTGCATGTGCACGAAACGTTCAGAAAGGCCGAGCTTGAGGCTCTCGCCGTATTGGCAGACGTCCAGCTTGAATTTGTCTATTATAGTGATAATGTATGTGTAGCCTGTGACTAATTCTTGGTCTTTCTTCATCGCCTAATATCAATCCAAAGTCTCCATTCTGCATCATCGAACTGCAAGGCGAAGAAGCAGCGCGAGCACTCATCTCTCGCTCCATTCTCAGCAAAGCAATCTACGAACTCTGGGGTTCTGGCAAGGACTATGAGAGTCTCAGAGAATGCATCAAGAACAACTCTACCATCGATCCTTTGAAACATCAACATGAATCCTTTCGCTTCGAAGTCGACAGCTTCATGGTCAAGCATACTGCGCTACAGCGAGCCGAGCTGATTGAGTCTTTCAAGTTCTTGCCATTCAAAGGACCAATCAGGATGAAGAATCCAGAATTGGAGATGTGTGTTTTCGAGGACTATGTCCATGAAGCATCGGCACCACATATGCTCTATCTTGGTCGATGGATCGCAAATGGTAGTCGAGACACCGCAACAAAATACGACCTGAAAAAGCGAAAGTATATCAGTAGAACTTCCATGGAAGCTCAGCTCGCTCTTGTGACGGCGAATATGGTTCTTGCAGCACCCGGCAAGACAATCTTCGATCCGTTTGTAGGCACTGGTAGTTTTACCGTATCCTGTGCGCATTTCGGAGCAGTCACGATAGGAAGTGATATTGATGGTCGGAGCATTCGAGGCGTAGAAGCAGGCCGGAATGTTGTGAGCAATTTTCAGCAATACGGCACCGTGAACAATCTGTTGGACAATTTTATCTCGGATCTGACGCACACGCCATTACGAATGGTGCGCTTTCTGGACGGCATAGTTTGTGATCCGCCATATGGTGTTCGAGAAGGTCCGAAAGTATTGGGTTATCGAGGAGAGAAAGAAGCTAAGCTTGTTTATGTTGATGGTGTTGCCGCTCATCTGTGAGTGGTGAAGCAGGATAGATATAGCTGACATGACATGCTAACGATTTACAGTCGTGCTGGATATATCGCGCCTAAGCAACCTTATGGTTTTGACGATATGATGGCGGATGTCTTGGACTTTTCATACTCTATGCTAGTCGATAATGGCCGCCTTGCTATGTGGATGCCAACGGCCAATGATGACGATATCGAGCTTTCTATTCCAAGCCATCCTGGTTTGAAACTGGTTAGCATCTCTGTTCAGCAATTCAACAAATGTATGCATCACAAATGGGAGGAACTGAGAAACATACTGATGAAGAATCCAGGGGCAAGACGACTATTAACATATCGGAGACTCCCTGACAACGAGGTCCAAGTCGATGTGACTGCGCTGAAAAGAGAAAGAGCTGTTGGAAGAACCGCTTCCGACCTCAACAGTTTTCGTAAAAAGGTTGGCCATTCACACCTTCTCATCGTAACTGCCTTGACTGACTTTCGAAGTACTTTGACGGATTTCGAACACCAGAAGAAAAGGCGGCAGCAACAGCAGCGACAACATCATAATTTCTCCAGTAATCGACGACCTTCAACATCATTCTCACCCATCAACTGCAGTTCCTTTTCCAATTCTTTGCGAATGGCAGCAGCAATCTTCACACCGTCTTCGTCGTCAAGCTCTTCACGTTGACCTCTGCCAAACATAGTCCAGCTTTTCGCTTTGAGCTCCGGTACCGACCCACCACCACGAGGTATGATGTGGTAATGCACGTGAGGCACGACTTGTGCCGCTGATGCTCCTGTACAAATGTTAGTGCTCGCTTTAACACTGGTGAGTATTTTGTTATTTGGAGACCATTGTTTTGCACAACATTCCAATCACCACCCTCCTTCCCTAGTGCTCTCATTACCGATCTGCTAACCGCTGGAAGCCATTGGCCTAGAGCTGCACCTTGATGTCCCCGCAAGTCACCAAGTTTCTCGCGATGGACTCTAGGTATTACAAGAAGGTGTCCAGGAGTCATTGGCAGAATATCAAGAAACGCCATGACAGACTTTGTGCTGAGGAGGAGGTGACAATTTGGGGATAAAAGTGTGTGATCATGGACCTTTGGCACTACAGGGTCTGTTGGTGGGTATGTTGCTGCGATCAGGCAAAAAGGGCACGGCGAGCTTGGTAGTTCCATCTTCAATACAACGCTGTCTACAGCATGGGCTACGACAGCCCTTCGAAAGATGTATCAGATAGATAGAGCACGGTCTGAAACGTGGGGGGGGGGGGATCAAGCCTCCAACGTCACCTCGGTGTTGCCGACAAACACATCCAGACAAATACAATTACCTACTTTTTTGATTTTACACAAACAATGTCACTCCCGACATCAAACGCGTCCACGTCGCGATCGATTCCTGCTTCAAGAGTGATATTGCTTGATGACGATGATGAAGCAGTGCTCAGACCCACGCCACTCACAGATGAGGACGCGTTGAAGCTAACATCACATGATAATGGATTTCCCAAACAAGACGAGGTTAGAGAAGAGCAGGATGCAAGAGGGGATCTAGAAGAACTGTTAGCAGTCGAAGATGTTGAAGAGTCAGACGACGACGATGATGTCGAGGAATACCTTGAAGATATTCTACATACCTTATTAGAGACTGAAGGTGCAACAGAACAAGATGGTACTGCACAGCTCACCTCTACTCTTATCGTCGTCGACGTCAAGACTAACAATCTCAGCAAACTTACCACCCTCCGAAGTCTGTACCCCCGAAGAAATTACACACTATCGCTCTCTCCTACGTGAACTCGGCACCAACAAGTTCATCGAAGAAACCGTCACCACTGGCCGAACAACACCGCGCAAACTATGCACAGCCTTCAACGTCGCCATCACACCCATCATAGACCTCCTCTCCTCACTCAGCGACTCGTCCGAGCCGGAAGATCAAGATGACGCTACTACAAATATATGGTACCGCTTGCTGGGCATGGCAATCATGCGGTTCCTGCTCCATCGTCAAAAACTGCCCCAATACAATACCATCGACAACGTCGTCGAACTCCTACGCACTCGCAAGAATATCCTAGTCATCACTGGTGCAGGCATCAGCACGAACCTAGGGATCCCCGATTTTCGCTCCAAAGACACTGGGTTCTATTCGAAGATGTCCGCGTTAGGCATCGACAATCCAGAAGACATATTCGACCTGCAACGATTCAAAGACGATCCAAAGCTCTTCTTCGAGCATGCAGGCGAGACATTTCCCAATCTAAAAACGTACAGTCCTACGCATGGCTTCATACGGTTATTGCAAGATAAGGACAAATTGCTCACGAATTACACGCAAAACATCGACAACCTAGAAGAAGTCGCGGGAATTCACGAAGACAAGCTAATCCAATGCCACGGCTCTTGGGCATCCGCAACATGCATGACCTGCGACCACAAAGTCCGCGGCAGCTCGATCCGCGAAACCGTCACAAAAGGCAAGGTCCCATACTGTCCCGTCTGCATCCAGCGTCTATCACAACCAGCTCCAACTCCTCAACCTGTCCAAAAACGAAAACGGTCTCCCACCACCACCATCAACAAACCCACAAAACGACGCAATAACACCTTCGACTTCGACGTCGACGCCTCTGATTCCTCAGACACCGACTACAACATCCCGCAACCCGGCGTCCTCAAACCGGACATCACCTTCTTCGGCGAACAACTGCCTACGCGCTTCTTCGACCGCTTCCGCCACCACGACATGGCGCGAGTCGACCTCGTGTTGGTTATCGGCACGAGTTTGAAGGTGGCGCCGGTGAGTGAGATTCCGTTGGCGTTGCCGCCGGAGGTACCGCAGGTTTATGTGTCTAGAGAGGTGTGTAGGCATGTTGTGTTTGATGTCACGTTGTTGGGGGATTGCGATGTTGTTGTTGGTGAGTTGGTTAGGAGGGCTGGGTGGCAGAGTGAAGGGGGAGGGAGTGGGCAGGGGGCCGTGGTGGAGTGTACGGACGAGGAGAAGGGATGGTGGGCGGTTGTGAACGGGTGAAAGAAAGTGGCTTTGAAGAGATATGGGTTTCGGGAGGTGAATATGGCATAGCAGGCAGGACACTGTGATGCTTTCACGCACGATGACTACGAAGAAGACGCTGGAATGTTAAGCTGGACGACTCAAAACTCATGTTCGCACAGCTGTGAACCATCGGATGTTGATGTGGTATGAAATGGTATACCTACTCACGACTTTCATGACCAATAAACTGTAGAACAGACAAGACCACCATGCACTTGATCACAACCCCCAATAACACATATCCATTTACATCGTGTCGTGTTGTGGTATGGTATGGTATATAGATGTAAATGTTACTCTACCACTATCGCTATACACCTTATTGCTCATCACTGGACTTGCCGAGACAACAGTGCCATCACTATCCTCTACTCTCCACTCTATCCTCTATCCTCATCTAGTGGCCTATGGTATATTGGTTTCGAGAAGATCTGATGAAGACGATTCTCTAATCCTACGAGCTACCATTATTCTAACACAAATACCGGCGGCGGCGAGGGGACGGGTGGGTGAGTGGACGGGCAATGGTACATGTGTAGGTGGGGGAGATGGGTAGCGGGCGGGCGGGCGGGCAATGCTACTTCCTCAAGCATCGTCCTCTTTGTCCATTCGTTCCGGATCGAGGTTGGTAAGATTTAGGTTTGGTGTAGTGATAGATCATCCAAAGATTGAGCATACATGTGACTGGGGCTTGGTCAATGACAGAAACGCCCGTCCGTCTGCTGACCTGTTACGGTTCTCAAGCAGGTATAGATAATGGTGATGAGAGTTTCAAAAATAAACGACGGAATATATCTATACCATAATGGAGAGGTATCACCGCGTACAAGACGCACGATGAGGAGGGGTTACAGTACCGGACGGCAGGCTGAATGTAAAAGGTAAGCTGGATTATGGGCGAGCTGCTGCATCGATGCCTTGTTTCGCACTTCATTAGGCTTGAATGAGAGAATAGCCCGGGCTGAGAGGTAGGGGTTGGATGGCTTGTTTTGTTGTCGAGTGGTGGCAGGTTCTGTTGCCGCATACCTATACGCATACGCATCTACGCAGGCCAACGAGAAAAAAAGCTTCTACCTATTAAGATGTATTGACGGATCTGGTTTGGCATTTCTCTTCTGCACAGCGTGTTGTAGGGTATCTTCTTAAACCCGATTGAAGACTCTCAATGTGTCTTTCTTTAGCTTAGTGAGGTGGTCATGTTATGCATACACCGACTTGCCTGTTCATTGTAATTGGTAGTAGCCTCACAACAACAAAAACAACAAGGATGGATGGCAACCCTAATAAACATCCTTAAAATCGTAATCAGGCAGGCAGATTCGCTTTTGCAGATCCAGCTGCCGGGAAAGCGTTCTTAGCACAAAAGCTCTGTCTTAGCTCATGATAGTGATACTTATTGATCAAGATTGCAGTCCTAGATCAGTGACGAGACGAGTGTGATAATACAAACGATAGAAAGTGCCAAGGTGGTGGTATGAAACTATAAATCGTGAATGCGCAGAAGGATTAGAAAACGACGTAAAAAATGATCAGTGATGGATGTAGTGTCTTTCTTTCTTTTTCTCATTCTTCTCTGCTATTTCTTTAATCCCCAGAATATGGCTAGCTTACTCCCGCCGAGCTGTCTTACTTGATAAGTCACAGTCACTTCGAATCGACGTTTGATTAAGAGCTTCCCCCTATCCATTCATGCGGCGTAGCGCAAGCGATCACAGGATGAACCGAGACTCTTGCACTTGGTCTGATCGTCTACGAAAATGGTCGCTCGTGCCTTGTCTTCATGATGCCATGATAATCTGCAAGCATTCTGTGGACTGTATAGCTTGCAAGATTGTTTGCTTCTATCGTATCGTCTGAAATTTTGTCGTCGTCGTAGAGTTTCGCACTTGTCGCGCCTATTCGCCTGTGATGGGCTGGTCTCTCTTGCTTATGTATCAAAGCTGGAATTGCACTTGAGACTGTGCCCGTCAACCATGCTGTAATACTCTGGCGATAGACGTCGAGTACGACGCAGGGACATCAAGCACGGTTACTGAATAACGGTCTTTGGGGACTGCTTGAAAAATGAGCGCTTAGGCATCGTGCAGTACCTTATGCGGACGCGGTCTAAATAGTGTTGTTTGTAGCGAAAGGGGGAGAGAGATTGCGATGGCAAATGGTTTCTTTTTATCGTTGCTTTCGCTCGTAGCAAATGATACCCACGGCAGGGCGCGTCGTTACACTGGACAGGATGATGTGATGAACTCCTAGCGCAATGTTATGTCCTATGTTCGCGTAACATCGCGCACAATCCCGACAAGGGTAGTTCTAGTTAGCATGCAAGATAGATCACAAAGTATATTTTTCGCATTCGCCGTATGTAGTCTTGGCTATGTTTCTGAGTCTCTTGTAGCTTGACCCGGGGTGAAGCTCCGGTCGGTAGATGGCAGCCGCCAAGAACTGTAGATTTCTATATGGGCACACAGATCTTCCTCGGGCAGCGGAAACCTACGAGTACTGTATTCTTTTCATGACGAGTCCAGAAGCACAAAGACAAAATGCCCAGACTCGCCCCACCAAGAAGAGAAAAGAGGAGAACGAAGGAAAATGGAAAAGAGGAGAAAATAGGCTCATGCGGCACGCTCGGGACTCAGCTCCTGCAGATTGCAGTACAAGTCGAGATCTCCGGTTTTGTGTGACGTTGGTGTTTTGTGTGGCGAGAGCTGAGACTAGTGTGCACGTGCATTAGCAGATTAGCCTCGTCACTGATCAACCCGAGCGAGGGAGAAGGGAGGAGTTGCCCCTAATGCTGAAAATCCAGCCCTGCATGCACCTAGCGGAGTTTTACGGAGGCGTATTTGACAAAGTTAGCGATGATGAGGAAAGAATGGCGGTGATGTGAGTACCCGGTAGTGCTACAAGTCACAAGTCACAAGTCACAAGTCACTTGTCACTGCATACATTTGCTTGCGCCCACAAGTTTTGATCATACATGTGCAAAAGTGCTTAGAGTTAGAGAGAGATTACGGACTCTCATCCTGCTCGTCTCGAACCAGCCATCAAGAATCACATCCTCCTGCACCCGCTCACTCATCACACTCATCACATCACGTCACGGCAAGGCACGGCACGGCACGATGTGTATCCAAGTGCGAGAGGCTTTCAAATAAAATGCCTCAATGTGACGAGAACGTGCAGGCATAGGCGCGATGTCGAGTTGTGCTAGCTACTGTATGGTCGGACTCTGCAATTCGACGACGCAGCAAAGGGCGTGGAGATGTATTGGTTGCGGAGGAGCATGGGCCTTGATAGCAAAGGCCAGTCATGAGACAGCCTCAGAGGACATGCAGCTCAAAGTGAAAAAGTAGCGAAAAGAGAAAAGTACCATAGCGAGAAGATTGTGTGTAAGGGCAGATAGATAGTAATCATGCTTGCAAGAGAGTCATCCTTTCATTTCATCACTATTAGGATATACATCACAACTATTAGTGCCCATATTGCCCAGCAGGCAGTGCCAGCCCGAAGTCTTCCACCACGGCAGTGAATGATCAACATCCTTTAGCACAATCCCTATCCAGCATTGCCTTGTCGATACCGTAGTAGTCGTTAATGTCATCCTCATCAATAGAGTACATCGATGACATTGTGTCAAATCCTCCCATAAAGTCCAGCTGTCGCAAAGGGTATAAACTCCGTCCTTGATGTTGAGAAAGATGTTGTTGAGCCTCCGAAAAACGTTAAGAGATAAAGGTACCAGGTCGCCGACGAGGTCAGCTTGTCAATGCATGTGGTTGCAAAACTTGTCCACAGAATACCTCAACGATCCATCTATTGCCTACTTGCAGCCAGTGCAAGAGCATCCAAAGCAGGAGCAGCAGAAGGTGAGCCAACATTGCCGTTTTGCAACGATGCATTCTGCTGTGTGTCATCGTTTCCAACAACAGAGTCTGGTGTCTGAGGGGCAGGCAATGCTTCATCGTATGAGGATCGATGCTGTGAAGGATGAGGGTAGCTGGTGGCAGGTTGAAAGTCTTGTAATTGTAGCTGTTGATGTTGTTGTTGTTGGAGTTGTTGAGCAAATGCAGCGAGTTGGTCTCCAAACAGATTGGGATCACCCATAAGACGAGGATCCAGCATGCCTAGAGCAGCGTTCATATCCATTGTATTCATGGCGGCAGTGTTGATGTTGTTCATCTGGGGCATAGCTTGCGTCATACCTAATGGCATCGCCGGCATCATTTGATGCATGCTGGGCATATTGTTCATGTTTGGTAGTTGCATTTGTGGCATTGCAGCTTCAGCGGCAGCAGCAGTCTCGTTGAGGTTGATGGCAGCGTTGGCCTTTTTCGTTGCTTGCTTTGCCTTTTTCGCTTGCTTCTTTTCACCCGGCACGCCTGTGGCGGCAGCGGCAGCAGCCTTTGCTTGACCTCTCACACTAGAGTGTGTGCGTCGGTGTTGTTCCATGTTATCCTTTCGTGTGAAAGCCTTTTTACATTCCGGACAGATGGCATCCTTCTTGCCAGTGTGTTTCTTTGCATGACGCGCGGCATGGCCGGAAGTGGTGAAATATTCGTTGCAGCCATATGATTTGGCGACAGGACAGGGATATGAGTTCTTCTTCTTGGTAGGGGGAGGTGCGGTCGATGGTGGAGGTGGTACTTGTTGCTGTGGCTGTTGTAGGAGGTTCATCTGCTCTGGCGTGAACCCTGTCATCTGCAGACCCTGAGCGTCGCCGAACGGGAACTGCTCTGAGGGTCCAAGATTTTGCGCATCATTCTGGTATTGATCCATTGATGCGTATGATGACCCTTGTCGATGGTAGTAATAGTGTGGTGATGGAACAATCAGAAGTCGAAGTCGTCCTGAGCCAGCGTCGGTCGCAAATTTCGGTGGTGCGGGCAGCGACAGCGCGGGATGAAGAAGCAGGTGCGGCGCGCTATATGTAAATTTCGGTGATGGCAGTGATGTCGCAGTCGTTTCGCTGGAGTCTGCACGTGAGATTCGTGATGATGGTGAGGATGTTAGAGATGGTGTTCGTGATGTTGTCGATGATTTGAAGGTGTCGCTCCAATTTTGGGTGTTGGTCGGCGCTGCTTCGTTAAGGAGAGATATCCGAGTACCAGTACTGTCTCTAAAACTATCCATCTTCGAAAACAAATTTGAGAGTAACAAACTTTGCCAGATCAAACGACGATAGATTTAGAGGATGAAATCTTTACGTCTGTTTGATATATAGAAAGGGTCGTGTTTGTTATGTTGGCGTGATGCTGAAATAACTGGCAATCGAGGGTGTGGCTCAATAGTAGTATATTTATGACCTGGAGGCGTTATGGTAAAGACGGCCAACGAGGGTTCTGCAGATTATGTGGTAGTGTCCGACGCTGTCCCTGCTTCGAAAGCGGCTCAGTGGGAAGCAGATTGAGTAGGGGTAGTGCAGAAGGTCACTTCTGAGACGGGGTCTGGACTGATATGCAATACGCTGGTTGAAGATCACGGAGAAGCAGCCCGAAGCGAATAGGAGCAGGCTCCTTGTGAGACTCCGCTGTACTCAGGTACATGCACGGCGGCAGCGAAAGAGGGATAAAAGACGTGACTTGAAAGTGTGCTATAAAGCGAACTGGAGCAACAGGGCAATTTGTATATGCCATATAGAGTGGGATGGGTCGGCACGCTATACAGACAAAAGACCATCCTGCCGTGTTCAACTCGTTTCAATCGGCGATCAGGTTCAGAGCATGAGTCGCAAGAAAAATGAGGATGTGAAGGGTCTGCCATGTCGCAACGACTTGCGCCTTCTTTAGATTGTATACAAATCATGTACCAGGCATAGTAAGACTGATTAGAATTGGTTCATGCACTCCCAAGCGCTACCTTTGAGCGCATCTTGTGCGCTTAAACAGACCTTTCACGTCGTGGCTATGTGTAGTCCTTAAATGTTGATGCTAAAGTTGATTCACGATCTCACGATCTTTGATGTCACTTTAACCTCCGCTCCACTAGCTCTGTGGACCTGGAGAAGCAAACTTCAAACTTTACAAACTTTGCCATGAAGCCCTGAATGCGATTTGCATCTTCATTGCGCTACTTTTGCGCTACTTTCTCTGCTGAGCGACTAAGATACCGGCAAGATTTCTGCATCATCAGCCGTGCAACTGCTTACTAAATTGATTAGTTGTATGCCGTCTGTGCCAGCTCGGTTTTCGCACAATCTTCTAGCGCAAAGATTGTGGCTTGCGACGTGACGCAGATCGCAAGAAGCCCGTCTTTCAGGCCCATGGTAATCTTGGTCCCTGCAGGTCCCTCCCGGTTCAATGTGCCTCGGAGCGCAGGTCCGTACAATAAGGTCGTTGTCAGGGATGCGCACAGAGTGTTGAGTCCACATGTCGTCTAATACACCTGGGCGCAAACTGAGAAAGTGGCGCACTCAGTTTTGTTAGCTCGAGGATGTCACTGGCAGCCCGACAAGGGATTGCACTTTCCCGTTTCTGCGCTGGTCAGCTTGAAGGAGCTGCAGCGTGGTGTCACGCCGTGTACCCCAACCCTGATTGCCACGAGACCTAAGCTCGCTACTTCTTAGCTCATTTCGCAACTCCGTTCTTGGAAACTTGGAAAGCAAATGATACGCTGTCATGCCACCAAATCAAATTGATACTAATCACTCTCTCACGGTACCTGTTAAGCGCTTGACTTCACGGACTTTTCGTTGACTGACGACTAACAAGTCAAGGTCATTCATACGTCGTCGCTTCGCTTGCCCATAATCATCACATTCAGGCTATTCAGTACATGCATACCGCATCACCAACATCCACCTCGTCGCAGGGTGTGATTCAGATTCAGTTTTGCTGCAGGTAGAAAGTATACTTCGGAACTTTGACCGAGTGATAGCCAAGACGTCGCCAACTTTGACCACGAGGTGCCACATCATCGTCCGGAGCTGCCCAGGTCACTGGCCAAGTCAGGGTATACTCCTAGCTAGTAGCTACAACACTACCTTGAGCTGCCACGGCCGCCTAGCACGGTTACCATCACTCCACTGTGATTGATCTGCTCAGCTCGGACATATATCAAGAACTACAGAGTATAAGCGACTTCAAAATTTTGGGATTTCCATGTTGCCTACGTACAGTACGTCCTTGAACATCAGTGCTAGTCTGGTGATTTGAACAAGAGGGACGAGGTACCTATACTATGCGCAACGAGGTATTCCAACTAAGAAGTCAATCCGAAAAGCGGAAGTCATCCCGAAAGCTCCATCATTGGCTGAGAGAGTCGAGGCACCATGTCACGGTAACAGTACGTCTTTCAGCCATCATATTCTACTCGGCATGATGGTCATCATGGTGCCTTTTGGAGAGCATGAAAAAATGTTTACAAACATATGATTTTGAGTTCAGGTAATAGAAGTGACAAGAAGCGAAACCGCGATAGTGGTCAAAGTACATTGGAAGCACAATCACCTGTGTTGTGGTCATGCTCATGAGATTCTTGCAATAGCAAGTTGAAGAGTTATTGGCAGATTCCGATTGAAGAGTGGGAGACGTTCAGAAGCTTTAATCATTCAGAATGCTTTAATCACCATACGTCAGCTTTGACGATGATGCTACATTATTAGACATTGATCGAGCACAGTCTTGAGAGAATTGCACGTTCTGCGCTTTCGCTGACAAAGTCTTCTCGCTGTCCTTCTTTCCACCATAAGCACATAGGTGAGCTTCACGATGTGTCTGTATTACTGTACAACTGTTCTTGATACCTTAGCGTTGCTTGGCGGCCCCACAGCAAGAGCTACCCCGCTACTGCTGTACCTTAGACTCATCTCAAGACTCATCTGCTTACGTTGTCTTTCCATCTTGACCATAAGAGCAAAGTGTAAGAGCTACTGAAGCAAACGTGACATTTCATCCGGGAACATTGCAGCTTGCCAATTCTCTTGTCCTTGTGTAGCTCTTTGTCGTGACGTCCAAGGTTTATTGTACCTACCTAGCCATGCAGAACCCATACAGCATGTTCGGTGAGGATTATGAGGTTTTTGCAGATGCGCTACCGTCACACCAGCGACGGGCGTTTCCTCCAGTGCAACTCCCGCCTCTCAAGCAACCCACCGATGTCGACGTCGAGGAAGCATGGGCTTGCCAGCGTTTCCCTCTGCTGGAGGCTCGTGATCGTGAGCTACGAAGGCTTGGCAAGAGCATGCGCTACCGTGAAGAAGCAGAGGCAGGACTAGCACTCGACTCACCATCATATTGCCTGGAAGACGAGCGTGAAATGCCACCCTTGAACCAGATGACAGACAGCGAAGTTGCATATCAGATGACACCACAAGAACGCTACATGTGCCAGACATGCTTCTGCGGCTTCTCGCGTCCAAGTTTGCCTCAGATCCACAGCAATATCCACACTGGTAACTCCGAACTTGCATCTATTGGGATTTTCCGGCATACACCAGGTGCAAGCGAAGCTACAGAGGCAAGCATGGATGCTGGCAAAACCACGGAGGATACTGTTACAGCTCTGTCAAACGCGACAGCACTTCCTTATCGAGGAAATGTCGAGGTCGGGACCGAGTCTCCAAAAGAGGCACTAGAACGTCACAACCTGGAGCTGACACGTCTTGCCAAAGTGATGGCAGACAAGCGCATCAGTGAAACGCCCTCTCGTCAAGGTAGCGACAAAGCAGAAGCAGGTTTCATCGAGCACTCGAGTGGACAACGAGTCTTCACTGAAGCAATCATCATCAAGGCCCTTCGCGAGCAATATCCAGGCAGCCTCATTACAACAGTACCTGTTCGATCATGCAGTCTCCTCGCCTATGCTGCAGCAGGCCACGCCAGTTTCTCACCCATCTCCACCACTGACAAGTCCGACTCTACTCACAAGGCTAGCGGTACTGTGCCCGGTATGAACCAGCATATATATGTCCCATCTTTACGTCGTCTACATGGCGAGGCTGGCGCAGTGCTTGAACAAGTTACCTTTGGACGGTATAAATATGAGTGGGAGAGAAGCGAATTCATTGTGTATTTTGTTGAGGGTGGTGACATGTTTAGGGGCGTCATACCGTTACAGTACGTTATTGGAGGAACGAGAGAAGAGGTCGATGCGTTGATTCTGGAAGCAGGAAGTTGGGCGAATGAATTGCATGGCGAGGTTTGGGTGTACGTATGAGGTCTTTTTTGGCTTTGGTCGAACAGTCGATACTAACAAGTATGACAGATTTGATAAGGGCTACTGGCATAAGGACAAGGAAACGTGGAATAGCGTTAAGAAGGCGAAATGGGATGATGTGATTCTCGAAGACGCCAAGAAGAAGGCTATTCAAGATGATGTCCTACGATTCTTTCGCGCGGAGGAGAGATACAAGGGCTTAGGTGTGCCATGGAAGCGTGGTGTCATTGTGAGTTGTCCACGTTTCGTCACGTCTATAGCTGCATGCTAATGCGCTGTAAAGTACTTTGGACCGCCAGGTATGTCTAAGAACTCTACTTTTCACACCTTCACCACAATACTGACCACGACAAAACAGGCAACGGCAAGACCATCTCCATCAAAGCTGTCCTGAACCAAATGTCCTCCATGGAACGCCCCGTCAGCATCACCTCTCTCTACGTCCGCTCTCTTGCCAGGTAACCCTAATCCCATAATCTCGGCCCAATGCCACTCCACTCCAATCCAATCCCCTTCTCCTTCCACAATACCAACTAATTCTCTTCAGCTACGCCGGTCCCGAATACGCCACCTCCCTCATCTTCACCCACGCCCGTTGTTCCGCCCCCTGCATCCTCATCTTCGAAGACCTCGACTCCCTCGTCACCCCCGCTGTGCGCTCCTACTTCCTCAACGAAATCGACGGCCTCCAGGCCAACGACGGCATCTTTATGATCGGGTCCACGAACCATCTCGATAAGCTCGATCCGGCTTTCAAGAGTAGACCGAGCCGATTCGATCGCAAGTTTGAGTTCAAGGATCCTGATGAGGGTGAGCGGGTGCTCTATTGTAAGTTCTGGAGGGGCAAGATTTTAAAGAATGGCGATGGAGGTGGTGGAAATAAGGGTGCTGTTGAGGTTGAGTTTCCGGAGGCGCTTTGTAAGAGGATTGCCGGGATTACGGATGGGTTTAGCTTTGCGTACTTGCAGGAGGCGTTTGTGGGGGCTTTGTTGGCTATTGCTGCGGAGGATGATGGTGATGATGATGATGATGATGGGAATGGAGCCGAGGTCGGAAATGGGAATGAGAATGCAGATGAGGATGAGTTTGAATTGGTTGGCGAAGCAGTGCAGGAGCAACGAGATGAAGCTGGTGGTGGGGACGGAGAAGGAGGAGACGACAACGACATTGAGAAGTTGGTTCTTTGGAAGGCGATTCAGAAGCAGGTCGAGGTAAGCCACGGTCTATCTAGCAACAAAACTGAAACCATTCGTAATTCGATGCTAACGATACTAAACCTAGATTCTGAGAAAAGAACTCTAAACGGAAGTTGGATGCGTAACTGGCAGGTAGATAGGTAGTAGGTATTCATCTCCCAGAGAGGAGACCTCCACAGTCTTCACTCAGAAGAGGACACGCTACGAGCTTGCCGTCAGATGAACCCATCCAATGAAGCAATGAAGCCGTGATACTCCATACCAAAACTCTTTCCCACAACTCGATCGCAATTTCTATACCACGACCAAGTCACCCCGTTCAAAGTTCACCCGCGAATCTCACAACATACTATAGACTCCACAAGCTGAAATACTGTCAACAATTTATCATCACAGAAGGATACGACTACTCCAACAACACCATCCCATTCACTGATTGGGCAGGGACAAGTTGCTTTGTTTGTTTTGTGACACCGGAAAAGTTCGACAGTGAAAAGAAAAATATTACTGATGCCTGGTCTGCACACATACACCATATATAGTTGCATTCAGCTTCGCTCTATTGACAGGTTGATTGATCACTGGAACAAGCCAGGCCATGAAATCTTGGTATACTCCACCTACAACTGAGTGAGCACAGCCAATTGATAACATGACGATACTAAGCTTCTATCAAAGTGAATTACCAATTAGGCTCAATACCAAACTAAAGCTTCTTGGTTTTGTACGATACAATCCTCAAGCAAAACTTAAGCACCGCCTTTCCTGCCTTTTCTCCTCATGTTCATCTTTCTCGCAATGATTTGGTTGCGATGTTGCAAAGTCATTCCGTCTACAACTGTCATCTCCATCTTCGCGTCCTTAGCACCCGGCGCCGGCGCTGGTTTATCAGTCGTCTTCGGTCCCTTCTTCATATTCCCTTTACCTTTAGGTCCCTTTCTATCCTTCTTATCCCCACCGCCGCGGTCATTCTTCCCGCCACGCCCATCCTTAGCATCTTCTTTACCCCTTCTCGCATCACCATCTTTACTCTTGACATCAACACCAACAGGCGCCTCCCTCGACTTCTTCTCCCTCTCAAATCTACGATGCACAACCTGCGCATTCTCAATCGCAAACTCCACAATCAGTCGCTTTTTCCTATCCTCCATTTCCTCTCTGACTTGTTCCTGACTCTGCCTTGCTCGTACTTTCCCCTTCTTCGTCTTTTCCGCCTCGACTTTATACCCGACTGCATGTCCATTCATCCATCTCAGTCCCATAAGCGCCGCACGATGCGTGTAATATTCAATAAACCCATATCCTCTACTCCGCCCCGCACCCTCGGTTTCATTCACCTTTTTCCCCTCCCGGCCTTCAAAGACGACCTTGGCTTGTTTGACAATCCCTTTCCCAGCCTTCTTGCGCCCCTTCTCAGCCGCGAGCATTTCCTCGCCGCCACGGACGAGCTCTTCGCGGGAGAGTTTGGAGCGCTTGCCGTCTTTGACGTCTTTGGCGAAGCCGACGACGGCTTCGCGAGCGAGCGCTTTGAGATCTTTGCTTGTTATTGAGCGGGGTATGTTGCGGACACTGAGGCGGGTGAGACTGAGATGGAGGGAGGGGTTGCTGCGGATGATCTGTTGGCGCTGTTTTGCGCTGGCTGAACGCATGTCCAGCTCTTTTGCGCTGAGGACGGAGTGCAGAGGTGAAGACGCGGAGACTGTACCTTCGCTGAGGAGGTAGAGACGGCGCTTGTCTTTGTCGCGGGTGTCGCGCCGTTCCTGGCCTTCGGTTGTCAGGCGGGCGGCATCGTTGCGTGAGACGGCGAGGGAAAGGGAGAGGAGGCGGCCCAGTAGTGTGTAGTGGCCTTCTGGGTCGTCGAGTTCGGGGTTTTGTAGGACTGAAGGACCTGTTGTGCGTGAGGTGGATGATTGTGCTGCGGCGGTTGATGCGCGAGGAGCGTTTCGGAGACAGGATTGAGCGTCGACTGCGTTGAAAAAGCAGACAAAAGCTGTTCCACGAGGACGTTCAGTGTTTGGGTCGATAACTACACGGGCGTAGCGGATAGGCCCGAAGTGAGTGAAGTGCTCTTTGAGAATGTCGTCGTCGCAGTCGAAGGGGACGTTGCGGACGAAGAGGGTGGTGCTTTCTGGAGGTGGAGCGTCTGCTTCCAGATCGTCTTCGTCGCCCATGTCAACATCTGACTCGTCCTCAGCGTCAAGCTCGTCTTCGTCGCTGTCGTCTCCTGCTTCATCATCCATGTCGTCCTCATCAGACACAACACCAACACCTGAGATCTTGGTATCATCATCTAATTCTTCCTCTTCCTGTAACATCTCAACATCCTCCTTGTCTCCATTCTGCTCCTTCCAAACCTCCTTCTCCACAGCCCAATCCACAGCTAGAGTCCTGCCATCCACTTCCATTCCATTCACTTCAGCCATTGCTTTCTCCGCATTGGGCTTTCCTCTCAGGACTACAAAACCAAACCCTTTGAGAAGACCAGGTTTCGATTGCGGAAGAGTAGCAAGCTTGACCTTTCCATATTTGACAAAGAGCTTCGCTAGCTGTTCGGGCTTCTTGATACTCCACGGCAAGTTTCTGATGATTAACTTGGGCGCTTTCGTAGCCTCCTTCTTATCTTCCTCCCGTTGTACCTTCGCTGCGACTCTTTCTGCAGACGGCTGACTTCGAGGCTTTCCTTCACCAGCAGCTACGGCACCTGGTATAGCGTCTTCTACATCACGCTTTCTTGGTTCTGCAATCTCAATTTTGATCTTCTTCCCATCAAACTTAGATCCATTGAACTCCTTGAGCGCCCGCTCAGCATCCTCTGCATCAGTGAATGTGATGAAACCAAAACCTTTGCATTGCTTCGTCTCGCGATCTGTCACCACTGATGCATGTTTGATTGGGAAAGACTCTGAGAAGTGGGCGATCAAGCTTTCGGTAGTTGCTGAAGCTGGGAGGGAACGGACGAAGAGGGAGCGGCGCTGTGATTGTTTCTTTCTAGGTGGTGCTTCGGCATCGGCTGTAGGTGTTTCTGTTGCTGCGAGCACTGCTTCTGCGATGTCACCGCCGGTCTCGGACAGACGGCGCTTCTTGGATGAGTTTGGAGGAGGCATGGTGGTATTGAGATGGAGCTGTGTTTCGGAGAGGAAAGTTTTAGAGAAAGAATTATTTCTTGGTAAATCTTCTGATACCCCAGATTCTCGAGTCGTGACACGTGACTTCCTTCTCTTCATCTTCATCTTCTCCTTCTTTCAATCAACACCTTTTCTCGACCTCAACATGCGACCTACATATCACCTCCTGGCACAAACCTCCCGTATCACGTTCTTCACAAGTCCAAATTGCTCATTATGCGATACAGCCAAAGCTGTCGTCAAGAAGGTGCAAGCTCGAAGGCAATTCGAGTATGTCGAGATCAACATTAGGGAAAATGGTCAAGAGCAATGGATGAACAAATATGCATTCGATACACCTGTAGTATGTGGGATATCAGTATGCCGCGCAACAGAACACCATTTGCTCAAGTGCTTCTAGATACATGTCGATGGTGTATCAGATTCCAAGTCTTCAGAAACACCCGCCTCGCAAAAGCTTATGCATCGCTTCACTGAAGACCAAGTTGAGAGTCTTCTAAGTAAGGTGGAACATGACTGAGCCTAAAAAATACCAACATTCTTCTTGCTTCACCATCGTACTCCAAGGAAATCATAAAACCATTGTTGACCTCGACAACAGTGACCTTTCCCGTCACTGGTTCCAAAGGCGTCATTCCATCACTCGATGAAGTTCTGGCCATCTCAGTCAGAACTCAACTAGATGTGTTCAACTCCTACCTTTTGTGTATCCTAACGTCACTCCTCCCCGAGATGCTTAGCAGCCTGAAGCGCCAGCGCCAGCTGGAACAGTTGTGAAGGGTGCTGGAGCGCTTTGATACACTACGACGCCAGCTCATTGTCGCCTTCGTCAGGAATGAGCACTCCAGGTGCATCAATGATATACCTGCGAGAAACGAACTTATCGAACCCAATTGTTGCTCTATACGCCGTCTGAGGCGGAGACCTGTCCTGCACTACCAGCTGCGGTCCGATCTCTACTTCATGTCCAGTATGGATTTGGACTTTGTATTCCAGGATATCCTTGTCTGTTGTAGCTTTGTCGAAGGGACGCTCAAGGGCTCCTTTCTCACATCTACTCCATCCAGGTTTCTGCTCGATTTTGTCGATAAGCATATTGCCTAGATAATCCAGCTGCTCGAGGATGTAGCGCTCTTCGTCGACCCTTTCAAGAATTGAGGTACAGGTTATGTGCTGAGAAGTTGACCATGTGGGAATAGCCTCCCAGAATTGGGTCAACGTGAAATGCTGCACACTTTGCTTTTGCGCAAGTGACAATGTCGCTGTAGACTCTGACCACATACGCCACACCCCCACGATAGCTTCTGTAGCTTCAGTATTCTGCTCCGCTACCTCCATGAAGTATCTTCTCGCCTCAGCATAGTTCCATATGGCGAAATATGCGATGCCCTTGAGACAGTTCATACCAGCGCGGTCCGTGAGAGACATATCATTCCAATGAGGGTTTTTCGCCATGCATTCGAGAAAATCAAGGTCTTTGCCAACTGTAATAGGGCTACGTTCCATGAGCAGATCATGCAAAGCCAGGTTGAGGTTGGTAAGGTTGATTCTGACCTTCAAGGCTCTAAGGATAATTCAATAGCTCTTGTTCCAAAGTTGGGTCGTCCCCACCAATGAAGGTCTTATCAAGTGAATCACAGACATGGAAGAAGTTTACCATGTCCTGTCCGATAAGATTTGTAGCAATCTAGTGGGCGCCCTGCATTGCTCTGTCCATCATCTGCTCTTTCTATAATAACAACTCGAGCAGATCTCTGGCATAGACACGAGTATAGAACAAGGGGCAACACAACACTCGTTGTAACCTTTCTTTCACCTCGAGGTCTACCTCGTTGCCTATGTCCACGCACGCTCTCGAATTGCAGCAGGAGCTCACGCTGAGTGCGCGTTGAGAGTCGTGTACCATTTATTCTTGGCTTGAGCTCAAAGATGAACTTGAAGCACATTCGATTTTGCTGAGACTCTGTTGCCAAGATGATCATCCTCAAGACATTGACTAGGATGGGAATATCATCTGCGCAGATCAATCGGAAGTGATTAGTTCCTCGTCGAATGATGGGTTCCACGATATGTAGACGAAAGTGGATGCCCTTGAAGCGTGCCAGCTTGTGTGACCACATGCAAGCACCATTGTTCAACAAATGTTGCGGGATCTCCGGTTCCGGCTCGCTTGGGTCTGTCAAGTGGTTCATCGACAAAAGCGTCAAGTTGTTGGAATGAAAGATGGGCAGACCAATATCGTGAATCCTTTTGTTGACACGCAAGATCTGGACCTCGAATTCGTAACGCGTCAGGAAGTCTTGTGGTGGAGGTCGTGGTCTCTTGACATATTTGGCCACAAGTAGGTACTCAAGGATGCGGTGGAGGACGTCGTGGTTGCGGAGGAGACCTGAAAGAGCTAGGGATATGTTTGATCAGTAACAATATTTTAGCCAGGATGTGGAGGGTGCCAGTGAGGATCAGAGGCTGGTCAACAAGCCATAAAAGAGGCACCTCTTAATGTGGTGTCGAGAGAGATCTGCTCGTTTGCTGATAGCAATATAGGCGGAAATAATTGGCGTGCGGCCTGCCAAAGCAAGAAAGAAGCAGGCTAGCGCATGTTATGAGAGCATATCCCAAGTCTCATGAGATCGAGAAGGAGGACAGCCCAACGAACTGAAAGCACAAAATGGGGAGTTGTGGAAGATATCGGACCACAAAGCAAAAACGAAAAGTTTGTACGTGACTGTGAACCTACCTGAGTTGTTGACCGACTTGGTCGCTGATAACACTGCGGTCAACAAGAAGTGAATGAGGCGACATGATAGACCCAGAATAACACACGTTGGCGTCAACTGAGAGGGTTTAAGTATCCAGACGAATAAAACAGTGATCAAGTCACCAATAGATCTTCAGCGTTGCGCGTTTGCCGCGGCCGATGATGTGTTCAGGAAGCTTTGAGGGTTGAAGGTGATGAAAACACGCTGCAGTGGTCAGACGCGACGAGAGAGCTAGATTCACACTACAAGATTGTTGCTCCAATCACAATGATGTCCAACGCGCCTGCGGTGAAGGAGAAATCAGGGTAGCAAACGAGCAAACAAGGCGTTTGAATCTTGTGTATAAGGGTCCTAATGGACACTGTCACGAGCGTCGCAGAAAGCTTGAAGAACAGGCGATGGGAGAGCTTGTTCATCGAGGGAAGTAATCACTGGCGAACAAGATCGGGCGGAAGCTTTCTTTCACAATAAATGTTTCAGGTTGTAAAGGGGTTAATTACGTGGAGCAAGAGAAGCTCAAGGCAAAGCTAGTGTGCTTGCGAAGATGCTCTCTTCTCAGCATGACACAAGTGCCAATATCGACATAATATTTCAGATGTTTGTAGCGAGCACTAGAGACCATTGCTAGCGGTTCTAGGTTGAGCTTTCGTTTCGTAACTCCTGTTCGGCTGTTTCAGCTTCGAGCGAGCCCCACTTAAATTACCCCGCACGTCTGTCTCACTTGAAACATCGCTCTTTTTCATCTCATCCTTCTTGCATCAAGCAAACCACATTCAAGATGCAAGCAGCAAATCGCCTTCAGACCGCTCTCAAGAAAGGCGCGAGCTTCGGTGCCTGGCATATGCTGGTTCGTAGCCTTCTAGCTTCATCGTCCTCCATCTTACTAATCTTCTCTCAGCCTGGCACGAATCTAGCTCGCCAAATGGCCAGCACTGGCCTTGACTGGATCTTGGTTGACTGTGAACATGGCAACATCGCAGATGCTCAGATGCACGAGTCTGTCACAGCTATTGCTGCGATGTCGGTCTCACCTATCGTCCGCATCCCGTCTACCGAGCCGTGGATGATAAAGCGTGCTCTTGATGCTGGTGCTCATGGTGTTATGGTACCCTTGCTGGAGACTGCAGCACAAGCCAGAGATGTAGTGAAGGCGGGTAAGTTTCCTCCGCTTGGCAGGAGAGGATTTGGCAGTCCTTTTCCACAAGCGGCTTTCAAGGGCGTGGAGACTGGCGTACAATATCTGCAGGAAGCCAATGATGGACTTGTTACTGTGATACAGATCGAGACCAAGGAAGCGTTAGCTAACGTGGAGGAAATCGCCAGAGTCGATGGTGTGGACGTATTGTTCGTTGGTCCTTTTGACCTAGGAAACAACATCGGCCATCCTTACATTGGCACAATGCACGACAACCTTCGCGATGCCATCGCGAAAATCCACAAAGCTGCACACGATGCTGGCAAGAAAAGTGGTATCTACTGCACGAGTGGTGCTCAAGCACGCGAGTATGCTGATATGGGTTTCGAGATGGTAAGTCTGGCAGCTGAGTCGCGACACCGACGAGGATGATCGAGAGTAACCACTTACTGACCCCATCACTAGATAAACATCACTGGCGATGTGTTGGCCTTACAGAACTACATCGGTGACCAATTACAGGCAGCCAAGGGCAGTTATGCTCATTCGGCTCTGCAGATGGCCAAAGGTGCAGCGAGTAAGGTGGCAGGCACAGGACCGTATGGAAAGTAACACTGATGGTATACTTTTCATTACGCAGGAGAGACGAAGCCGAGTCGCACGAAGAAAAGACATGCAGCACCAGCAAGAGCAGATTACCTCGAAACGGAGAACGACGATACGAGAGTCGGAGACATGAACATTACAGAACAAACCACGCTTACTACAAACACCTCTCATTCCATGAATAATACCAACGAATTCAACCTCCATCTCACTTTAGCCGGCTTTCTTATCGTAGTCTTGACGATTATGGCGGGCTTTTCACACTGGACTAGGAGTTTTCCATCGTCACACTCTGAGAAACCGAAGTCCACAGTGCAAGCGACGCACGTGGTGAAGGAGCAGCCATCTATCGGCTGTGACAAACAGAAGTGCATAGTGCAAGTGACAGAGGGGGTACACCTGCGGCAGTCAAGCTTCAGCACTGTGTACCTGACGAACACGTTGGAGCACCCATTGGTCCGAATAATGGAGGAGCAGAAAGCTAAAGTGATGAAGGCTATAATGCGCAGCTACCACGGCCAGGTCAGCTCTACTGTCACGCCGGAGCTTTAGACAGCGCACTCACGACCTGTTTAGACCTTTAGCACACACACTACGACATGAGATTGTTATACGCTGAGCTTGATACGCGTGTCTACCTACGACAATCATCAAATCCTGTGGAGTTATCACAAACTCGCTACTTCTTCAAGAAGGAGATATCGGCTTCGGTTTTGCTCCTCCCTTATAGCTTGCTGGCATGCCCGCTTTCGCATCTTAGTCTAGCCAAGAGGAGGAACCACCGTCTCTTTGGCGTGAAGTGTTCACTGTGATATGATTAGCATTACGAACACAATGAATCCATGACAATCACGTTGCTGTCAATACTATGTACAAGCTTTGCCAGCGTTCACTATAGCGTTATAAACACGATCGACTTTGATCATCTTCCTCGAGTGAACTGCTCAAACGCCTTGTGGTGATAGTCGTTTTGGTTCTGAGGATCAACATGGAAGGCGTGGGCTTCCCAATGAGGCTGAAACGTCACGTCCCTCCATGTCCCCAAATAACTTTATTACACAACAACTAGCTGGCGCAGTGAGTGTATAGCCACGAAACACTGCCATGCGCCTCATCCTACACTGACGCCCTTCAAGTTCACTTGCCTCTTCGCTATGGGTCTTGCTACCACGAAGCCTGATCTGACCAGAAACGCGACAACAGAATAGGCAAGCTGTTAGAGAGTCATCTTTTAGTATACCACGTCGTCTTTCTACTACTAAACCGTCTACGCTTCAACTCCTCGCTCATTGACCCCGACATCATGGACTCAAATGGTCATGGTCATCGAAGGAATCGCACACTACCGCATCCCACATCGATACCTCTTCAAGATCTCAATCGCCCACCAGAAACACAAGATGGCATTGATGCTGCTAGCTCCCATCGCCGGACGATGAGTGAGCGTGTGATTGATGGCATGACGAGAATCGGTGGCGCGTCACGGAGTACATATATACCACTTGGAGAAACACAAACACCGAATCAATCCAATACAATTCGACCAATACACAGGACTCCTTCTCGGTCGGAGGACGAATTAGAGGATGAAAGATCACCACTCGCAGATCGTGGGAGGTTTTCAGAGGCCATGGCATGGGCTACATTTGGTACAGACAATGTTTTCGAAGGGTTGGGCGCAAGTCTCTTTCCAGACAGGGCTACAGGCATGGACACACTCTTGGGCGAGTCGGATAGTATAACAGGATTCCCCGAGATAGACTACGAAGAATCCATTATCGAGGTTCCACAGCTTGACGACGACCACGCACGACTCACGGACGAGCGCTACCTACAAACATCGAGTTCGCTGATTCCTCCGCCTTCTAGCCCAGCACAGAAGTCAGACCGGTCTCGAGGACGCTCCGTACGATTCAGTATGGCAGGTATGACACCAAATGGTCGACTTGGTGATGGCTTGGCAGCCGCCGAAGCAGGTCACAGTCCAAGTCATCGATCTCGGCGCAGCACTAGCCGTTCCCTCTCACCCTCGCCTTTATCATCGTCTCCTTTGCATCGTGCTAGCACGGTTGTCAGAAAGATGTCACAACGCATTGTAAACCTGAGCAACGAGCCGGAACAAGTCGATCATGAGCGCGAGAGTCATGACAATCGAAGCAGCACATCAGTAACAAGATCGAGATCTGACACAGGTGGTCTTGTCGACACGCTGGAGCAACAGAGCACGGCATATGATGGCGCTCGCTCGTTGTTCGGCAGTCCCACAAAGTCGGCCAATGCAAGCTCTTCTACCACAGATACGGACTGGGTTAGTAGAGCCAATCCGCTGAGAGGCAAGTCACTTGGCATCTTTGCCGCTGACAACCGACTGCGGACGGCTCTCTGTGACGTGCTAGTCCATCCAGTTACAGAAGGCATTATTCTGGTGTTAATCTTCTTCCAGACAGTTCTACTGGCAATACAAGCTGGGCCTAACTTTTACAATCTATTGGACGAGAATGGGATGGAGCTGGGTGGATGGGGAAGGTCCTGGTTTGACTATGCTCTCCTGGCCTTGTTTGGCATATACACGATTGAGGTAGCAATGAGAGTGATTGTGTCTGGTTTCATATTGAATCCGGTCGAGTACAGTACGATAAATCGCAGCGTCGGCTGGAAAATCGCTCTACGCGCGTGGTGGCGGTCGTTGTTTGCATTGCACGAGGATCAGAAGGGCATCAAGATAGCGGCGGCGCCGCTCGGAGCGCCCGTACCTGGATCTATTTTGAGGTCATTCACGCAAAACAACATAGACCCAACCTTCCATGGTGGTGCACGACAACAAGCTAGAGTACGTTTAGGTCATCGTGCCTTTTTGAGGCACTCTTTTGCTAGGCTCGACTTCCTGGCTGTCGTGTCATTCTGGATAAGCTTTGTGTTTGCTGTCGCTGGAATTCAATCCAAGCAGCACGTCTATGCCTTTCGCATGCTCAGCAGTTTGCGGATTTTACGACTTCTAGCTATAACGAATGGCACGCATGTGAGTACTCATTGACAACTACAACTGCAGCATGAGCTGACCAGAAACAGATCATACTGCGCAGTCTGAAGAAAGCCGCGCCGCTCCTCCTCAATGTAGCACTTCTCATAGGATTTTTCTGGCTGCTATTCGGTGTCATCGGCGTTCAAGCATTCAAGTCGGATTTGCGTAGGACTTGTGTTTGGACAAATAGTACGCAAGTTGATTGGATGCAAGACAATAGCCAAGACTGGGGCTACAATCAGACTGGCAATTTCCAATTTTGTGGCGGTTCTATCAATTCGACGGGCGAACGTTTGCCATGGTACAGGCAAGATGGAAGCACTCTAGGCATTTCCAAAGGCTACCTGTGCCCGCCAAACTCCTTTTGTATTGAAGGTAGCAACCCATACAATGGCACAGTCAGCTTCGACAATATCGCTCAATCGCTGGAGCTAGTCTTCGTTATCATGACTGGAAACACGTATTCAGACTTGATGTACTATCTCGCTGACAGTGAACATTTAATAGCCTGTCTCTTCTTCGCTGCAGGAATCATCATTTTCCTCTTTTGGCTTATCAACCTTCTGATAGCTGTGATCACAACCTCTTTTCAGGTGATTCGCGAAGAAAGTGCTACAAGTGCTTTCTCCGATAAACACGATGAGCCTGCAGAAGTGCCAGCTGCAGATCAAGCACCGAAAAGTGATTTAGCTTACTACTACAAGAAAACTTATTGGCTCTGGAACGGTGTTATCCTTTATGGTATATGTGCTCAGGGACTTCGGTCTGCTAATATGAGTTCGAGCCGAGAAACATTTGTCGATGTTTCTGAAACCATGGTCACCTTCATACTCCTACTGGAGATCATTCTACGCTTTGTTGCAGATTGGCGGCACTTTCACCTGAAAAAGAGCAACTGGTTCGATCTGTTCTTAGCGATTATCACTACAATCATACAGCTACCTGGTATTCACAATTCTGGAACAGCTTACGATTGGCTCACAGTATTCCAGATACTACGTATCTATCGTCTCGTCAGGGCTGTCAAGTTGACTCGTGAACTCATTATACTGGTTGTAGGTAACGTCAAAGGTCTGGCCAATCTGTTCGTGTTCGTCTTCTTGTTGACATTCCTGGTATCCATTTTCGCCTCGCAGCTTTTCCGAGGGTCATTGCCTGAGTATGACGACTACGGCAACGTCATAGAGATGAACTTTTCGTCCATATGGCTATCATTCGTCGGCACATATCAGGTCCTTTCAAGCGAGAATTGGACATCGCTTCTTTACTCCGTTACTGCCTTCAATAATGCTTGGAATACTGCCTGGATCGGCGCGATTTTCTTCATTCTCTGGTTCACATTGGGCTTCTTTGTTGTGCTTAATATGTTCATTGCTGTCATACAGGAGAACTTTGACGTTTCTGAGGATAGTAAGCGCGTCCAGCAAGTCAGAGCATTCCTGCAGACGAGAGAGCTTGGAGGTAATACTGCCAGCAATAAAATATCGCTGTCCGCCGCTTTGGGCTTCAGAAGACGTCAAGATCCACTAGCTTATGGTAACGCGATGATGGACCAACTTCTCAGAGGCGATGTGGTAAAAGAGTTCGTCGGTGAAAGCTCAGCACCAATAGGCTCTCCTCCACACACCAGTCATAGCAATGGCAATGGAATCGGTCACGATGTGCAAGAGCATCAAAAGCCTAGGCTGGTGCCTCGTGGCCCATCTGGATACATTAGGGCACTACGTGATAGGTTCTGGGCTCCAAGAGGTCTAAATCCCTTCTACTCGAAGATGAAATTCTCCGACAATATTGAGGGACTTGATCCTACCTCACTCGCTAAGGAAGCTGTATGGGCTCGAGACCAGATGAGAAAGTCCCAGAGAGATTACCTCCAGAAACACAGAAAGTACAATGTTTCACTTTTTGTCTTTGGTCCGAACAATCGCTTCCGTAGGATGTGTCAGAGATTGGTTTCTCCTGGTCGTGGAGTGGAAAGGATCGAGGGTGAAAAGACGCCGTCGAAAGTGGCCGGATTTATATTCTCGGCCTTCTTGTACATGGCTATCGTGGCGATGGTATTAATCGCTTGCGTGACTACACCTTTGTATCAACGAGAGTACTTCTCCACTCGTGATCACGGCAACTACTTTGTTGGAAATTGGTTCACGTTTATGGATCTAGGCTTCGCTGTTCTTTTTACAATTGAGGCAAGCATTCGAGTCGTGGCTGATGGACTCTTTTTTTCACCACATGCATATTATAGAACTTCATGGGGTATCATCGATGCTGTTGTACTAATCACTTTATGGATCAATGTATCGACTGCGTTGTACGGTTACGGCGAAGTTTCTCGAGCTGTCGGAGCTTTCAAGGCACTTCGAGCTCTGCGGCTGCTGAACATCAGTGACAATGCCAAAAACACCTTTCATTCTGTTATTGTACGAGGAGGTTGGAAGATTCTTTCCGTAAGTCCATCACGATGGCATTTTGTTCTTGTGATTAGCTAAAGTTTCATAGGCTGCCTTCGTTTCACTTAGCTTGCTTGTTCCCTTCGCCATCTATGGGCTCAATCTCTTCAGCGGAAGAATGGAGACTTGCAACGTGCAGAACGCAGTACTGACCGATCCACAACTTGTGTATCTCAATAACTGCATCAATGAGTATTCCAGCTCACCATTTGGCTGGAATGTCATTGCTCCAACTCAAGTATCAAACCCGTACTACAATTTCGACAATTTCGGAAATGCGCTTTTCATCCTTTTCCAGATCGTATCCCAGGAAGGTTGGATAGATGTGATGTTTAGCGCAATGGCAATTCGAGGACCTTCCTTACAACCAGAATACTATGCGAGTTCAGGAAACGCTGTCTTCTTCATTGTTTTTAATATCATGGGCTCAGTATTTGTTCTTACTCTGTTCATCTCCGTTTTCATGCGTAACTACACAGAGCAGACAGGTGTCGCGTTTTTGACAGCTGAACAGAGATCTTGGCTCGAATTGCGAAAGCGTTTGAAGAAGATCAATCCCTCAAAGCGGCTAGCTCCGGGCGAGAGACGAGGTGCTTTGCAGGAGTGGTGCTACAGAATGGCGTCGAAGAAGACAGGTACTTGGGCTCGATTCGTCACAGCAGTGCTTGTATTCCACCTGATTCTACTGTGCCTGGAGTACTATCCTTCGCCTGAGTGGTGGGACCTGACCAGAAGTGAGTCAACAACACGAGAATGTGCAGACTATTTTACTAATCAGCTATTAGCAAGTATATTCTTCATTCTGCTCTTATTTTATATGGTCAACATCACTATTCGTATCACAGGACTGTCGTGGGCACGATTTCGACGCAGCTCTTGGGACCTCTATTCATTGATCTCCGTTACGACAACCTTCGCGGTTACCCTCGTCTACATTGCTTACCCTCCAAGTGACCAGGTATCAGAGTCCTATACAGTCTGGCGCCAGATACAAAAGCTCCTACTGGTCTCGGTTGTTCTACTGCTCATACCTCGCAATAATCAACTTGATCAACTGTTCAAAACTGCCGCTACTACACTACCAGCTGTAACTAACCTCCTAGCCACTTGGTGTGTCCTATTCCTGGTATTCGCGATTGCCTTGACGCAGACGTTCGGATTAACTAGATTCGGTGAAAACGAATCAGGCAATATCAACTTCCGAAGCGTACCTAAAGCTCTGATTTTGCTCTTCAGGATGAGTACTGGAGAAGGCTGGAATGCAATAATGGAGGATTTCGCCCAAATCACCTATCCCAATTGCAATGCCAGCGACAACTTCCTGGAAAATGATTGCGGAAGTCCTAATTGGGCACGTGCTTTGTTTATCGCTTGGAACATCCTTTCCATGTATATTTTCGTCAACATGTTCATATCACTCATCTTCGAGAGCTTCAGTTATGTCTACCAAAAAAGTAGTGGAATACAGTCTGTCAGTCGAGAGGAGATTCGTAGATTCAAGCATGCGTGGGCAGAGGTTGACCCAAAGGCTACCGGGTCTATTGCGCAGGAGGATCTTGGAAAGTTCCTCAAGGTATGTTTTGATCCCGTACTGGGTGTGTACTTCGTCTAACTGGGCATCACAGGAGCTTTCTGGTATCTTCGACATGCGCATATATCCAGCTGAATTCAGCATAAGCGAGTTGGTCAAAGACTGCGAAATAAAATCACCATACACCGAATCACCACTAGTAACCTCGCCGCTCCGCAAGAACAGACACATCGATATCGCCAAGCTCAATGCCCGCCTCCGCGAATTGCCCATCCAAGAAATCCGCGAACGAAGACGAACACTCGAGCTTTTCTACCAAGAAATGCTGCTCTCAGCCCGCGCAAACGACAAACGCATCAAATTCGACCATCTCCTCATGGAACTCGCGCACCACAAAATCATCGACGACAACAAAGCTCTCCGACTCGAAGAATTCCTTCGACGCACCGCACGCCTCGGCGTCGTCGAAGGCGAAGTCCGCCGCAAGAACGTCCGTACACTCATCGCTAACATCCACTACCGCCAGCAATACTTCAAAGAA